>Ga0265293_10000642_pt1 | contig 81998 bp, 88 predicted proteins | sample Munlanlewell138R_FD_192505 | JGI IMG/M metagenome (GOLD analysis project Ga0265293, IMG submission 192505) | Leachate microbial communities from a municipal landfill in Southern Ontario, Canada - Leachate well 138R | ecosystem: Engineered > Solid waste > Landfill > Unclassified | place: Canada... | reverse complement strand
CATCGTCTGGTCGCGCCCGACGCGCCGCCGCGATCTTGCCTCGGAAATAGCGCCGAAGGCCGACGACGGCCTGCCGCCGCTGCCGGGTGCCGACGAACCCGCCGATCGTACCCAGGACGTGGAGGCCGGACTCGGCCAATCCTCCGCCGAACACGCCTTCGCCAGCTGACGCCTCGGACACTCTCTTATTGGCCCTCGCTCCCTACGGAGCGGGGGCCGTTTCCTATTCTCCAGGCCGCGAGGCCGAAAAGGGAAGGAGGGCCGGACTCGGTGCTTACCGCAATGGAGAAGACCATGTCCGATATCATCGACCTGGGCGGCGCGCCGGCACAAGAGGACTGCGCCCAGCTCGGCCACACGCCAGACTTCGAGAGGTTAAACCGCATCGAGGTCGCCACCTACCGTGCCGCGATCATCGCCCGGTTCGGACCCCCGCCCGAAGGTTGCGCCCTCATCACCCTGACCAATCGCCATGACTTCGGCATCTATTACACGCTTGGTCTCAAGGTCGATGCGGGCGCGGCGCGACGCGATCCCGACGTCGCGGCTTTCGCCGAGGCCGCGCAGAGCGGTCTGGACAGCTGGATCGAGGCCGGCTTCGCCGCGCCCGTCCGCTATGACGACGGCGAGGCGCCCAAGATGGAGCGCAATTCGATCGACGACATCGTCATGGGTGCGCTCCTCGCCACGCGGCCCAATCCCGATGGTGCCTTCGCGATCCCGGATTTCGCGATTCTCCACCGCAACCTCGCCGCCGCCTACCCGCGCAGCGCCGAGGCCGCCCATCGACTCCTCGAGGACATCCAACCATGAACCCGCACGATATTCCCGCCGTAGACACCGCCGCGATCGTGGGCATCGAGGCTGAACTCGATGCGGCATTGTCGGCCGTCCAGGTTGTCGAAGCCCGATGCAAGGACGCCTTCCTGCCTCTGCTCCGCGAGCATGGCATCGTCCGCGTCGAGGTTCACTACGACGGCGGCGGCGATGAGGGGACGGTCTGCGAAGTGAACGCCTACACGGCTGACGGGGGCATCGATTTTCCCGCGATCCTCTGCGACCATCACAGCCTCGAATACAACGGGCAGGTCTCGATGCGTAGTATCGGTCTGGAGGACGCACTGAGCGCTTTTGCCGAAAATGCCCTATGCACACGGTATCGTGGCTGGGAGAACGGCGAGGGGGCCTACGGGACGATCGGCATCGATGTGGCTAGCGGCGCGGTCACGCTGACGCACAATATCCGTTTCATCGACTATGAGACCACCGAGGCGGAGTTCTAGCGCCATGTCGCACTGCTATTATCACGCGCTGAGTTCGATGCGCCGCTGGGGCGGCGAGGTTGTCGACTATCTGCCTCTCCACCAGTGGTTCGACGAGTCCAAGAAGATCGTCGCGGACCCGCGCCACCGCGCCTTGCGTCACCATGCCGAAGGCGTCTTCATGCTCGAGAGCGTGTTCGGGGTGACGATCCGAAATGGTGATGGTCGGGACATTCCGGTGCGGCTTATCGGCGAGCAGCATGTGACCGAGGATCTCGGTCACATTCCTTCCTTCGCCGATTGGGCACGCCTCATCCAGCCGATGCCGTGGATCCTTCGGGGCAATCCCGCCGGATCACCGGGTCTGGATCCGGACTTGCAAAACACCGGCGCGCGTTGAAGCATCGCATCGTTCCGCTTGGATCGTGGCCTAGCGAGGACCGCGTGGAAGGACCGTTCAGCAAGGTTGCGGCAGAAAAGGCCCTCGACCGGCTTATCGACGTCGCCCGCTCCGATACCGGCCAATCGCGTCGCGTCGCCAACTTCCTTCTCGCCTGGTGGAACGGGGATGAATGCGGACACTTTCCGATCGCCGATTTGTTCGGCGTCGACGCTACGATCGCGACCCACATCACGACGATCATCGGATTTCTCGGCCAGCACGAAGGCGCCATCTATCCGGACGCCTTCGGCCGCAAGGACGAGATGATCGAACTCGTCGGCCGCTGGCGCGATTTCGAAACCGGCTAACGCCGCTCGGACATAGCGCGTCACCTTCCATACTCGCCATCGCGCCTTTGGAAGGTTATGATCGGCGGCATGGCGGAACTTGATCCCCATACGCTGCGCGTCGCCGCCTCTCTGGTGCGCTCGCGCATCGCCCGGCTGAAGCTCGACCCGCGCCTGGACGGACTTGAACGTCTCGGCGCGCATAGAACGCTCACGCAGCTCGCGGTCGATCTCGAAGTTTCGGCCGATCACGCCCAGCCAAGCCGCGGTCGCCCAAGCCGCTGATTCCTCGTCGCGCGAGGCGGACCTCAGTCATCCTCCAATGTGATCCCGCCGTCTTGCCGCTTCGCGCCGAGAGGGAAGGGGGAGGAGACGGAATGGCTCGGGATGGATCCCGAGGCCGTTCACGCGCGGCGCAAGGCGCGCTGGCCCAACCCCGAAAGGATCATCGGTGGCCAACCATTTCGTCAAAGCGAGCTTCACGCTACGTATCACCCAAGGCGAGGCTGGCGTGCTGCGCCAGATCGAGAACGCCCTGGCGATCTTCGAAGATGTCGACCTCAATCCGGGCGAGCGAGCAGCACGCTTCGCGGCCTTGGGCGACGATTTCGCTGCATGTTTTCCTCCGTCCGAAGCCGATCCGTTCGATGGCTTTCTTGGCCTCTTCTCCGATCCCGATTTTCCGTGTCTCGGCTGCACCCTGCAGGTCGACCCGCCCGGCGACGGTGACAGCGTCGCCGTCTGGATCCACGGAGATCAGGTGGACATCGAGGCCACCGCAGCGCTCATCCAGGCCGCCGCGAAATCGGCCCTGCCGTTCGGCTTCGAATACGCCCTCGACTGCGATCGCATGCGGCCCGGCGAATTTGGCGGCGGCTATGTCGTCATCCGCACCGACGAGATTGAGTTCGGCGGATCGGCCCGAGGCCTCGAAAGGGCCTTGAGCCGCCGCGGCGACGTGGCCGGGCACGGGTCCGTTCTGACGATCCGGGATGCGGAAGAGGGGCTGCTCTTCTGGAATAGCGATTCCGGCTTCGGCTCACTCGCACGGGCGACGGTCTATTCTGAGGCCGAGGCCGCAAACTGCGATGTCCCCATCGCCGCCGACCAGCCCGAGTGGCTCGCCATGCCTGCGCCGCTCGCCTGAGGGAGGCAAATCTCATGCGGTATATAATCGCTCTGTACGAAATCGGCCGGGCTTACGGTGGGCCGGAGGAGGGTGGCTGGTTCTTTGATACTGGCGAACTGGTGCGGCTGCTCGCCCTGGCCCCGACGGAGGAGCGTGCTCGCGCTCTCGCCGAACGCGCCAACCGGCTCCTGGACCGGTTGCAGCGCCGCCGTCGCCAGGTGGACTCGGTCCTCTACGTGGGCGGTCGCTATACCGCGATCGTCTACGAGTGGATCGCGCCCCCGGCCTTCCCCGAGGTCCGGCCGCTATACGCCTGACTGCTCGCCAGCGGTGGCGTGTGGCTGGCCTTTCCCCAAGATGCAGGGCTCCAGCCCGATGTTCGAGGAAATCTTCCCCCATGTCGCCCTTCACGGTGGCCGTTCCGACCTGGATTCGAACGGATCGAGGCCGAGGCCGGGCGAGCCACGCCTCTCTGCCATGGAAACCGTCGCGAACGCTTTCCTGCTGGCCCACGACTACTATGTGGAAGTGTAGGCCGCGGGGGCTGCTGCGGTTGATCCCGATGAGTTGAAATTTGCCGCGCAGCATGTATATGTTCATGTATATGCAAGGAGGTCGCCGTGGCGCAATCCGAACTCACACCTGCACGGGAAGCCAAGCTTTTCCGTAACAACAAGAGCCAAGCGGTGCGCATTCCGGCCGATTTCGAGCTTCCCGGCGACCGTGTGTTAATCCACCGCGAGGGCGACCGACTCATTATCGAACCTATCCGCCGCAAAAACCTGCTTGAAGTCCTGGCCGGCCTCGAACCGCTTGGACCGGAGGACCAGTTCCCGGACATCGACGACACGCTGTTGCCAGCCAAGGCCATCGATCTGTGAGCGGCCTCTACATGCTGGACACCAATATCGTGTCCGAGCTCGCGCGCAATCCCCAGGGCGCGGTCGCGAAGCGGATTGCGGATGTCGGGCCGGACACGATCTGCGTCAGCATCGTCACCGCAGCGGAGCTGCGCTATGGCTGCGCGAAGAAAGGTTCGCCGCGGTTGCTCGCCCAGATCGAAGCCATTCTGGGCAGCATGCAGATACTCGCCCTCGATGTCTCCGCCGACACGGAATATGGCGGCATTCGCGCCGAACTCGAAGCCGCGGGCAAGCCCATCGGCCCGAACGACCTATTCATCGCTGCCCACGCCTATGCCCTCGAGGCGGTGCTGGTTACCGCCAATGTCAGCGAATTCTCGCGCATCCGCGCTCTCAAGGTCGAAAACTGGCTGGACGGGGTCCATTGACGCATTGCCGAGCAGCACCTTTCGCCTGACGCGAAATCTCAAAGCTACAGCTTGTCGTCTTTCGTAGCGCTCCGAGGCCGTGGAAGGGGGCCTCGGACTTGGCGCATACGCGCCTGCTCGGCCGAACGGCCGAGGAGAGGAGCGGGAAGGAGGGAGATGTCTCGGACACGGTGTTCGAGACCATCATCCAGGAGACTTTCCCATGAACATCGGTTCGATCAAGCAGAACGAAGCGGGCATTTTCGTCGGCAAGATCACGACGCTGGCGATTGCCATGACGATCGCGCTGCGCGAGGTGCATTCGTCCAATCCGAAGGCCCCGAAGTACGAGGTGCTGGCGTTGTCGGCATCGCGGGCTTGGGTGCAGGTGGGGGCATTGTTCGAGCTGTTCTCGAACGGCACCGGCGAGGCGTTCCTGAACGGCAAGATCGAGGACCCGAGCCTGACGGCACCGCTTTACATCTCGGCGTTCCACCAGGAGGATGGCAGCTACAACATCGTCTGGTCGCGCCCGACGCGCCGCCGCGATCTTGCCTCGGAAATAGCGCCGAAGGCCGACGACGGCCTGCCGCCGCTGCCGGGTGCCGACGAACCCGCCGATCGCACCCAGGACGTCGAGGCCGGACTCGGCCAATCCTCCGCCGAACACGCCTTCGGCGGCGAACAAGGCGGCCGCCGCCAGCGCGTGACCGAACAGGCGGAGGAACCCGAAGCAGTCAGCTGACCCCCGTCGTGTCCGGTCCAACGCCTCCAGGCCGGGCACGCTTCCCCGCAGGGCCCGCTTCGCTCCCCGGCGAAGCGGGCCCTGTTTTCGTTTCAAGTGCCCGACCGCAGCGCGGATGAGGAGCAGACGGCTATCGCGCACGGGGGCAATGATGGAGGGAGCATCGAGCGATGCATTCTCCAGCCTCGTCCACGCATGCTTCATAAGGGTTCAGAGGGTAACGCTGATCGTCCGGGCATTGCGGATCCTCGCCTCGGGGCGACGCAGGCTCAATAGCGCTGCTGTCGCTCGTAGAGATCACGGTAGTGCTGCGTGCGGGTGACCCTGAGGCCCTGCATTCCCGAACGTTCGACAGCGCGTTGCCAACCCGCGAACTCCTCCAGCGAGAGACCGTACCGCTCACAGACCTCATCGATCGTCAGCAGTCCGCCGTTCACGGCCGCGACGACCTCGGCCTTGCGCCGCACGACCCAGCGGCGCGTGTCAGGCGCAGGAAGCATGTCCAGCGTCATCGGCTCGCCGAGCGGCCCAATGACATGCGCCGGGCGGAATTTCTGGTTCTCGATCATCTCGCTTCACTTGTCGGGGACGCCGCAGGGGCATCGCATTGCTCTTGTGATCCTTATGGCGGCGTCAGCGTTGTCGCCGCCTGAAACATCAGGGTTAACGCCCGGGCGTTAGCCGCCGTTCTGCCGCGGTTCGGCGCTCCGCCGGGACTGGCGACCTTCCGCGAAGGCCCGCGCGGGCATCGCCCTGTTTGCTGGAACAGCGCTCATCTTCCGCGTCTGTCTTCGTTGGCGTGGCGCCCGCCCGTCCGCCAGGCGATCGCCGCGAATGGATGCCGCCCATCACGCGGTTCCCGCCCGGCGCCCGACAGCCTGCGACCGGTGCCTCCCATGACTGCGGTGCCCCATGATCCTGCAGGTCCGCCGCGCCGATCGCCCGGATTCATCCTGCCGATAGCCATGCCGCCGGCCGCCGGGACGTAGGCGGTGATGCGGGGGAACCGGCCCGAACCTCCTCCCAAGTCCATGCGTGGGGCTTTCGCCGGCCATCTGACCACCCGCTTGTGGAATGAACGCTACGCCCGTGCGGGTCCGCCGCAACCCGCCCTTTCCCGACCGTGTTGAGGCCTGACGGCCTCTGCCCGCACCACTCGAAAAAGGGGGGTTTCCCCGCGCTGAAGCGCCGGTGCGACGGCCCCTCAATCACAGGCTTCGGTCAAGTTCATCCCAGCGGGATCGGCCCGCTGGCGTGAGACGAAAGGTCACGCACATGAACAAGGTTTTTCTCTCGGGGCGCATCACCTCGGACATCAGCCGCTTCGGCACCGACAGCAAGGGCGGCGTCAGCTTCAGCCTCGTCACCTCCAAGCCGGTGATCAAGGACGGCCAGGTCCAGAAGGACGAGAACGGCTACACCGAGACCTACGACGAATTCCACCAGGTCAAGGCCTTCAACGGGCTCGGCAAGTCGGTCGCCAACCACAAGAAGAAGGGCGACAAGCTCATGATCGTCGGAGAGATCCGCTACAGCCGCAACGAGCGCGACGGGCGCACCTACTACAACACCGACATCGTCGCCGAGGAAATCGAGTTCCTCTGACCCCTTCGGGCGGCCTTCGGGCCGCCCTTCCCATTTCTTGCGGAGACAGCACATGTTCCATCTCGCCAGCTTCGATGAGATCACCGGGGTCGCCCACGGGATCGAAGTCACCAACCCCAGCATGCTCGCCCGGATCCGACGGGCTGCTGATAGCCTCAACCCCTATGAGATCGCCGCCCGTCTGGCCCAGGCGATCACCGAGGCCGCCGACGCGGCACACATCCGCCGCTTCGAGGAAGCGCAGTTCGGCGAAGCCAGCGCCGATGCGATCGTCGACTGCGAATATTACGACGAACTCGCCGCCGCCTGGTCGCTGGTTACCGCCGAGCACCAACTGATCACGCCCGAAATCATCATCGCGCACGACGGGTCGGTCCACTGACCCGTCGGCATTTTTCGAGAAAGGATACGCCCATGCCCGTTCATTCCGCGCCTGTCTCAACGGCCGGCCACAGCTATGGCATCATCATCCACCATCGTTTCGCCTGGTGGCTGGTCGAGTTCTCCGAACTCGACGCGACCCCGCTGCGCGGACGCAAACTGTCGGGCCGGCTCACGCCGGCCCTTGCCGCCTGGCTGCGCGCCGAGACCGGCGATCCACGCCTCGGCGACGATGTCGCCGCGCTCAATCCCGATAGCTGCTGCTGGTCCGGCGAGTTCTCGTGTCGGCCCAGCAGTGCCGGCTCCGATCTTTTCGATATCGACGCCCACCCCTGGGGCTCGGCAGCCGGCGAACTCGAGACCCGGCTTGCGCGCACGATGATCGATGCAACGCTGCATCCGGTCCCGGCAGGCTTCGTCTCCGTTTTCATCGCCCTGCCGCCGGAGAACCAGCCCGTGCTCGCGATCCGGCTGAGCGGCTATTCCTGTTCGACCTTCGAGCTGCTGACCGCCCGGCACATGCCGACCTATCGTCCCCGCTCGCCCTGGCGCGACATCTCCAATGACGCGGTCGGCGATACCGGCAGCGACATCATCGGCTGGCGAGAGGCGGCCGACTGGATCAGGTCCAGCTGACGCGCGGCGGGGCGGGCAGCCGCCGGCTCCGCCAACCAAAGGTCCGGTCCGGGCAAACGACGCCGCCGGGTCCGCGCTTGGTGGAACGCCACCTGGGCCGTCGGGCTGCCGGCCACCGTTCCTCAGCCTCGCTCCGCGAGCAAATCCATACGGCCACCCCGCATTGTGGTGCTTCCGACATGTGTCGCGGAATGTGCCGTACGATCGGCGCCGCGCTTTTGCAGTGGAGAAGAACAAGGAAGGTTCGGCGCATCCCGCCCTTCGCTGAGCTCCAGGCGGGACCGTGGCTCTATTCGCTAGGCCGCCGCCCGCGCCCAGGCGCGGACCCCGGGCAAGCTCACGGAGGCGGACCCTTGGTCCGTCTCCGCCCTGCCGGGTGACGATCCAGCTTGCGGGGTCCCCCAGGTGAGCATTGAAACCACTATTCCTCTCTTGTGTCTGCCTAGTGTGGCATGCGGGGTTGGCGGTCCGTCGAGCATGAGCGGTCCCCCCAATTTTTGTGTGCGGACGCTGAGCGCCCACCCAAAAAAATCGGTTCCCCCACTCCCCGCTGCCGCGGCGTTAACCGTGGTCCGGCCGTGGGCCGGCTTTCCCGGTTAACGTGCCTGACCTCCCTGACCACCGCATGCCGTGAGCAAAGTCTCATCGAGTGGATGAGACATCCAAAAGCCATGGAGGCTCACATGACCAAGTCCTTTTCGAACTTCGCCGACCTTGCCAGCTTCATCGCCGCCGAGACCGGAACCGACGATCGCAGCTCGATCTACGAGAATGCTTTCATCGAGCACGACGAACGCGCCAAGCTGTCGCCTGTTGATGCGAGCGAGCAGCTGGAGATGCCCGATCCCGAGCAGGCCCGAGCCGCCGTCGAGATGGTGATGGCAACGCTGTTCGACGTGTTCCGCGACACCCGCCTCGAACCGTTCGCCAGTGATCTCGCCTGGGGCTTCGTGAACAGCTTCCATGTCGTGGGCAAGCGGATCAGCGACCGCGAGGACGACGCGGCCAAGGAACTCGGTGAACTCGCGCGCAGTTTCGAACCCAGCGAGATCTACGCCTCGCAGATCGAAGAAGCGCAGCTCCTCTGTCAGACGCTGCAGGGATGCCGCGATGCGATGGAATGCATGCGCGACCACGCAGCCGAAGTCTATCGCGTCGAGACAGGACGGCCATATTCGCCGACCCGTGGCAGCCGGGTGTCCCGAGGGGTTACCGCGTCGATGATCGATGCCCGCGACTATCTCGCCGCCCGGACTCGCGAGCGGCGCGAGCAGTTCACGCCCGAAGGTCCAGTCGTTGCCTTTTCGGGCGGTCAGATCTGGGAGGATCATGAACTCCTCTGGCGCGGCCTCGACACGATCAAGGCCCGCATACCGGAGATGATCCTGGCGACCACCGCCCAGACGAAGGGTTGTGATGCGATTGCACAGGCCTGGGCGGCAGCGCGCGGCGTGAAGGTGATCATGTTCAGGCTCGACCGCCGGCTGGGCGCCAAGGCCGCCTTTGTCCGCAACGACCGGATGCTGGCCTTGAAACCGGTCGAAGCCGTCGTCTGCGAAGGGTCTGGCATTCAGATGAACCTCGCCCAAAAGCTGCGGCAGGCAAGGGTCCCGCTGCACGTCGTGAAGCTCGACAGCCAAGCGCAGCGCCCGGCGGCTCGCTCCGGTCAGCATGCCTCGCGCGGGGCCTGATCCGGCTTCGGAGAGGCTCCGGCATCCGCCGGGGCCTCTCTTCGCATTTCGTGTGAGTCATGCGCAGCGCGGGGGCATCGAACCCCCGCGCTGCGCCGAGGAGCTAACGCCCGCGCATAGCGACGGTCCTTCGGGCCCCAAAGGAAAGAGAGGTGGAAAGGATCGGTTTGCCCACGGAGTCAAAGGCCATGTCCATTCTCTTTCGCGTCGCCGTTCCAGGCGACGAGCACCCTACACCGGCCGCCATCATCACGGCTCGGCAGTGCGCTGTCTTCCGCCGTTTCCTCCGCGACGAGGGAACGCGTATCAACATCGCACTAATCGAACCCGACGAAGTCCTCGGTGACAGCTTCGAGGCCCGTGTCTGCCCGCTGGCACTCGCCGCCGTCACGCGTCTGTTCAACCATGGCCTAGCGGTGATCAATGTCGTCGAGGAAGCGCAGTTCCGGGGGCGACGTATCGCCATCCATCATGACGCACTCGCGATCGAAATCACGCTGCGTGTTGCCCTGACGTCGGACTGCGGACTGGAACTCGATCTCGCCTGCGGCAATGCTTATGCGCTACTCGAAGCACTCGGGATGGATGCGGACAGCGTCGGCGAAATATCGCTCGATCTACTTCGGAACCGCCTCGCCGACCCCACGACGGCAACCAGAGCCGCCGAGCGCGGCGTCGATCATTATCTGCCCCGCATGGAACGCCTGGTCGCAAGCGCAACCGATGTTGAAGAGGCGCGGCTCGCCTGGGCCTGACTTGCCGGAGTCCATGAGTGCCTCAACATCGCGGCCGGATGCATGTTCCGGCTCGCTCCCGTGCCGCGCCGACCCTTCGGTCCGCACGCCGCTACGCCTTGCCGCAAGTCTCCCGACGAGAGGTAAAATCTCTCACAGTCTTCCAAGGGTGTCAGGCGGCCGAGACCGCCTCAAGGACGATGGGGCCCCACCATTTTCTTCGGCGGAACAAGCGTAAGCGTAACACCTTCAACGAAAGCGGCCGCCGAAGAAAATCGTTACCCCCACCGCCGCTTCGCGGTCGCTTCGCGATCCTTGACCCGGTATCGGCCGCCCGAAGCGGCGATCCTGTCATTCCAGAAAGACAGGAGCCTATCATGCAGTTGATCTCGACCAGCGCCGCCGCCGACAACGCCGCCTTCTACACGGCGGTAGTTAATGCCCAGCGGCGCGCCCGCCACAGCTACTACGACCAGCATGTCATCGTCGACGAGGAAGCCGGCTATATCACGATCGACGAGGGTGATTATGGCGCGCTGCCGATGGCGATGATCGACAGGATCGTCCACAGTGTTCCGGGCGCGCTCATCGACGAATTCTGAAACGAAAGGAGAGGGGCGCACCGCTGCGCCTCTCCCCTTTTTTGTGCCGGGATCATGCGGTCATGGGGGGCATCGAACCCCCCATGACCGCGCCGCGAGCAGACTCGCGGCGGGGGTTTGTCACGCGGCCAATCGCTTTTCGACTTCCTCGATGCCAAGGCTCTTCATTCGGCCGAGAAGGCGGCCGAGCCGCGCTCCATCCAGCTTGAGCAATCCGGCTTTGTCGACCGCCTGTATCGCCTGATCGCGCTCCTTCGTCTCGAGCCTCTTGCGCCGCTCTTCCAAGCGTTGGGCTTCGGCCTCGATCGCGGCTCTTTCCTGTTCCAATGTGCGTGCCATATCGGTCTCTTTCGTTCACGCTGATCGGGCTGCGAACAGGCATAGCTTAGCGGTTCCGGATGCCGGCCGGAAGAGCAAGCCTGAACCCGCCGCCGGCCTTTATTCGCCAGGCCGCTGCCCGCGATGACGAGCGAACCTCGACTAACCGCACGGAGCCAAGGAGAAGCCTTGTCTCGGCCCGTTCCGGTCACGATCCCTACCGTGATCATCGCAACGGTCGAGATGCCCTTCGTGCTGCACGCTTTCCGGCTGGAGCTTTCCGTCCGATGGACGGGTCCTTGCCCCGCCGGAGGCGATTTCCAATCCAGACATTGCCCGAATACCGACCCCGGACGATCCGCGGACAATCTCCAGGGAACATGCACACCCTACGCACCAGGGTGCAAGGTGTTCACAAGTGATTTCAATAGTTTGTCATCTATCGAGCATGTGGGATACTGTGGGACACTATTCGGCGATGTCTGAGAGCCGCCGATGACCTCGAAAAATACGTGCTACGCGGTAATACGCTGAAGGCCTTTGCTCTGATTTCCTTGCCAGGTCCTCACGGATACTCTACAAGCGGACACGGTTTCTGAGACCCCACCAGCCTCCCTGCTCAGGAGGTCTGGTTTGAAAACTCCCCAAAGACACTGCTCGGTCCGTCTCGACCGCGGCAAGTATGATCGTCTGGTCGCGCTTGCCACCGAGCGCGGCTGCACTTCTTCCGACCTGCTGCGTTCGGCCGTCGACTACATCCTGTCGGCAGGCGAGATACTGACCTCGAGCCAGCGGCGCCTCGCCCGGATCAGCGAGTTCCAGCACCTCGCACTCGACATCATCATCCGCGAGCAGTTCCCCGAATATCGCGACCGCATCATCGCGGAAACCGACAAGCGCGTGGGGATCTATCATGGCGCGTAAGGACATCCGCTCGAACGGCGTAGCCATCCCCCTGGTCCATCACAGCGCGCGCGGAGACGTGCAGCGCAATGCCGGCAATTTCACCCGCGGCAGCCAGCTCCTGACCCACGAGGCCCTCATGTGGTTTTCGGGGGCTCGACTGCCCTTCATGCTCTGGTTTTTCGCCTTCCTCATCGCCTGGTTCGCGATCATGTCGATCAAACTCGATGAGCATGGGTTCCAGCTCATCGCCATGAAGGTCTATGCAACGCTGTGGAACTGGATCGATCTCGATCCGATGAAGCGCGTCAACGTCACGCTTCCCGATGGTGACGTGCTGCGGACCGTCATGCGGGCGGTCCCTTATATCCCCGAGGTCATCACCGCCTGGGCTGTCGCCATGCGCGGCCTTCTCGGCGCCTTCCTCGTATCGATCTTCATCACAATTCCGGTGGCCATCTGGTTCGTCGACATCTCCCACCGGCGCGGTCGCTCGATCCTCCAGGAACGGCACGAGCGCGGCGCCATGCTCGTGCACCGGCAGGTCCTTCTATCCGAGATCGTCGAACACAACCGCATCGGGTTCGAGGAAGACGCCCGCACGCTCTTCCCGGACAAGACTGCGAAGCAGGTCCTGCGCCTGCCGTTCCGTGCCCGCAAGGAAGGCGGCATCCACCATCCCTATACGCTCGCCGGCATCCCCTATCCGCACCGAACCGAGCAGTCCCACGCGATGCTCATCGGCACGACCGGCGCGGGCAAGACAACCGAGCTCAGAAGCCTCGTCGCTCAGATGCGCGAGCGTCAGGATACTGCCGTCATCTTCGATCTCACCGGCGCCTATGTCGAAGCCTTCTATGACCCCGCAAGGGACACGATCCTGAACCCGATGGACCAGCGTTGCCCGGCCTGGTCGATCTTCAACGACTGCGCGAGCTACAGCAATTTCACGTCGGCAGCCGCGGCGCTGATACCGTCCGATGGTGGCTCGTCCGAACCCTTCTGGGCGCTTGCCGCGCGCACCCTGTTCATCGAGATGTGCATGCGTTTGCGCGAACGCGGACAGACGACCAATCTCGCGCTCTCCGAGAACCTGATGACCGCCGACCTCAAGCGGGTTCATCGCACGCTCGCCAACACCATCGCCGATCCGCTGACGGCTCCCGAAGCGGCTCGCATGGCGGAATCGATCCGTGCCGTCTTCAACACCAATGCCCAGGTCCTGCGCTTCCTTCCCGACGAGGGCGAACCCTTCTCGATCCGCCGCTGGATGACCGCCGAGAAGCAGCCCGGCTCGATCCTGTTCGTGACCTCCGACTACGACGATCTCGACATGAACAGGCCCCTGCTCACCCTCTGGATGAACCTGGCCATCACCAGCCTCATGTCGCTGTCTCGCACGCGGAGCTTACGCACCTGGTTCATGTTCGACGAGGTCGGCGCGCTTCACCGCCTGCCGGCGATCGAGAAGGGGCTTCAGACCGCCCGCAATTTCGGCGGTGCGATGATCCTAGGCCTCCACAGTTTCCAGAAACTGGTCGAGGTCTATGGAGAAGAAGGCGCACGTAACCTCGCCTCGCTCGCCCGCACCAAGCTGATCCTCGCCACCGGCGAGATCAAGACCGCCGAGGAGTGTTCGCAGTACATCGGTAACCGCGAAGTACGGCAAATGGATGAGGCCTATTCCTACGGCTATAACAACACCCGCGACGCCTCGACCCTGACGCCGCGCAAGCAGGTCGAACCGCTCGTCCTCCCCGACGACATCACCAATCTTCCCTCGCTGCACGGCTTTGTGAAATTCCCCGATGGCTTTCCCGCCGCGCGTATCCTGCTCAAGTGGAAGAACTACCCCGAGGTCGCCCCGGGCTTCATCCCCCGGCTGGATGTCCAGCCGGTCCAGTCCAGACGCGGAGCGGAAGCGTTCGAGGAGGAGGATGGGGCAGGGGCGGCCGGCGGGCGGGATGGCTCAAGCCAAGTGGTGGACGAGGTATCCGGGACCACCAATCTCGCCCGCGATCTCGCCGCGCGCATCCTCTCGGCCGAAGTCGAGGAAGTGGACGATGCGGCGTCCCGTGCGGCACAACGCGCCGACGATCAGGGCGAACAGGGGGCGCCGCAGACCAATGCCGCGGATCGGACGCAGGCCGTCCGTCCCGGTGCGGAGGCGCAACCCGCGTCCGCGCGTGACCGTGACGATCGCCGCGACGGTCATCGGCACGGGCAGGGGGCTCCCCAGGTCGAGGACCAGACCCTCATAGAGCTGCGCCACGATTTCTCCACCGGCCGCGAGGATGACGGCCTGGATATGGGCATCTGATGCTCTCGGTCGCTCCCGTCCGATCGGCGTCAGGCTCCGCGAATTATTTCGCGAAGGACGACTATTACACCGTCGAAGGCTCCTCCGAGATCAGTGCCTGGGGAGGGGAGGGTGCCGAGGCGATAGGCCTCTCCGGCGAGGTCTCCAAGGATGCTTTCGAAGGCGCGCTCAACGGGATCCTGCCCAGCGGAGAGGCGGTCGCGAGGCACGAGAACCGCCGGCACGGCCTCGACCTCACTTTCTCGATGCCGAAGTCAGCTTCGGTTATGGCCTATGTCGCCGGCGACAAGCGCGTGCTCGGCGCCAACCTGACTGCGGTCAAGCAGACCATGGCCTGGGTGGAAAAGAACCTCGCCGAAGGCCGGCGCGACATCGAGGGCCGCAAGGTACCGATCCAGACCGGCAACCTCGTCTATGCCCTCTTCCAGCACGACACGTCCCGTGCCCTCGATCCGCAGGCCCATATCCATGCCGTGATCGCCAACCTGACCCGGATGCCCGACGGCAAATGGCAGGCGCTCCATGCCGACAAGATCTGGAGCCACAACAGCATCGTCGGCTCCATCTACCATGCCTATCTGCGCAATGAGCTGGAACGGCTCGGCTACCAGATCGAGATGAAGGGCAAGCACGGCGCGTTCGAGATCGCCGGCGTCCCGAAAGCCGTGCGCGACGAGTATAGCCAGCGGCGCGAAGCCATCCTCGAGAAGGCCGCCGAAACCGGCGTCACGACCCATAAGGGCCGCGACCAAATCACGATCAACACCCGTGATCCCAAGCTGGAGGCCGGCGATCGGGTTGCGCTCAAGCAGAGCTGGATCGACCGGGCGGCGGCGGTCGGCTTTGACGGCCAGGCCCTGCGCGTCGCGGCCGAAGCGCGCGCCGGCATGCTCGCCGCATCCGGGCCGATCGAGCGCGGCTATCGTGCCATCGTCGAGGCCATCGATGGTGTGCGCGAACGGCTCGGTGACTTGCTGCGCCCGCAGGACCCCTTGGTCGATCACGCGCTGGCGCGCGCGGTCAAATCGCCCGACGAAGCCCGGACGCAACTCGCCGTCGCATCGGCGGTGCGCATCCTGTCGGAGCGGGAAGCGGCCTGGCCGGTCCACATGCTTTCGAGGACCGCGCTCAACCTCGGCGTCAAGGGCGTCACCGTCGACAGCGTCGAGCGGCGCATCGGCGAGCTCATTCAGAACAAGCAGATCATCATGGGCACCGCCCACGCCACCGACCGCAACGGGAAGATGGTGACGACGCAGGAAGCCCTGCGCATCGAGGAGCGAATCCTCGGCCTGGTCGACGAAGGAAAGGGGACGGCAAATCCGGTTCTATCCGCCGGCGACGCGCCGGCGCGCCTGCAGGAGGTGGCCGAACATCCCCTCAATGCCGGTCAGCTTGCCGCCGCGACCGTGATCCTCTCCTCGCAGGACCGGACGATCACGGTGCAGGGCGCCGCCGGCACCGGCAAGTCGACCATGCTCCAGGCGGTTTCGCGGGTCGCCGAAGCCGGAGGCAGGGCGATCAAGGGCCTCGCCTTCCAGAACAAAATGGTGGGTGATCTCGCTGACGGCGCCGGCATCGAAGCTCAGACCATCGCCTCCTTCGTACTCGCTCATGAACGCTTCATCACCGAGCAGAACACCCCCCGCTACGAGGCAGCGCGCGAGAAGCTCGCCGGCACCATGCTACTTGTCGACGAGACCTCGATGGTGTCGTCGAACGACATGCTCAAGCTGCACCAGATCGGGGCGGCAATGGGTGTCGATAAGCTCGTTCTCGTCGGCGACCGGCAGCAGCTCTCATCGATCGACTGGGGCAAGGCCTTCGCGATGATCCAGGCCGCCGGCGCCACGCTGGTCCGGATGACGCAGAATATCCGCATCGGCCAGCCGGGAAGTCCGCTCACCGAAGAGCAGAAGAAGCTGAAGCTCGTCGCCAAGCTTGCCGATCTCGGCAAGGCGAGCGCGGCCCTGAAGGTCCTTGGCGACAACGTCACCGAGAAGGAATCCCCCGCTGAAGCGGCCGCCGACATGTGGCTCGCGCTCTCGCCCGCCGAGCGCGACGCGACCGCCGTCTTCGCGTCCGGGCGCGACGCGCGCGCCGTCATCAACGAGCGCATCCAGAACGAGTTGATCGCCGAGGGCAGCATCAAGGGCGAAGCGATCAGGCTCACCGTCTATGAGCGGGTCAATACGACGCGCGAGGAACTGCGTTACGCGTCGACCTACAAGGTGGGCCAGACACTCGAGGTAGGGCGAAGCGGAGCGCAGGATGTCGGCATAGGGGCCGGGCGCTACGACGTGCTGCAGGTCCATGCGGGCGGCAAGGTCGAGCTTGCCGATGGGCGCCGCAAGATCCGCTTCAATCCGCAGAAGCTGTCGCCGACCGACCACCGCGAGCGCCTCCAGCTTTCCGAGAAGAAGGAAATCCATCTTCGCGAGGGCGACCAAATCCGCTGGACCGCCAACGAAAAGCCGCGCGGCCTGCACAATGCCGCCCTGGCGCGCGTGGTCGGTGTCGATGCGAACAGTGTAACGGTCGAGACGGCCGGTAAGGAGCAACTCACCCTGACCGTAGGCGATCCCATGCTGTCGCGGCTCGATCTCGCGTATAGTTTGAACATGCATATGGCCCAGGGGATTACGACCGACAAGGCGATCGGCGTGATGTCCTCCTCCGAGCGCAACCTCTCCAACCAGCGCCTGTTCAATGTGCTGGTCACGCGCGTGCGCGACGCGCTGAGCATGGTGGTGGATGACAAGGCCAAGCTCTCCCGTCAGCTCGACATGAACCCGGGCAACAAGACGTCTTCCCTGGAAACGCTCGGTCGGCTCGACATCGAAGGGCACAAGGGTTCCGGGGGCGGGCAGGCGCGCGAGAAATTCGATCCGGGGCCGATCGACGGCGTAGACCTGTCCGGCCTCCCGCCGCTTCCCGATGACCTGCCGCCCCTTCCGGGCACCGCCGCGCCGCGGGTCAAGGATCTCCAGGCGCCGCGGGACCTGAAGCCCGACCGGCCGGACCCGTTGCCGCCGCTCCCCGAACGGAGCCTCGGCCTCGATTTGTAGCACGCCGTCGTCGGTGGCCGGCGCCGGCGGCAAGAAGGAGATGAATGATGGGATGGGAATTCGAACAAGCCGGGAAGTTCGGCTCCGAGAAGGCGGCCGACGATTACGCCCGGCGCAACAACATCGATCCGCGCGATATCCAGATCAACCGCAAGGGCGAGGAGGTCGAGCTCACTGTCCGCCGCTCGGCGCTCGATGGTCGCCGCCTGCGCGACAATGGCGAGGGGCGGCGGGACGGCTGGGGCTGAGAGGGAGCGGCAATGACAGAGCCGATGGGCATTATCGACGACGCTGCCAAGCGAGCGCGGCAAGCCGTCGAAGCACTGAAAGCTGCGAGCCAGGCAGGCGATGACACCACTGTCGATACGGTGCTTTCTCTCCTGTCTGCGCAGGAGCAGGTCGTCGTTCGCCATCGCTATGGGCTTGGCAGGGAACATCTCAAGACGCTTCGCCAAATTGGCGAAGCCATGGGTCTTTCCCACCAGCGCGTTGGACAGGTCGAACATAAGGCCCTGCGCAGGCTGAGCTGGTTCGTTCGATGTGTCGGGCCAATCGGCAGTCCGGCCCTTGCGCGCCATGCGAGCGAGACATTCGCTCGACGGACCGAAATAGAACGCCTCAGGAACGAGCGGATTGAAAGAGAAGCTGCTGCAAGAGCCCAACGCCGGGCGAAAAAGGCCGAGCGTGATGAGGTGCGTCGCGCGAAGGCGCGGTCGAAAGCGTGGCAACGCAAGGTTGACACCTTGGTGATGGAGCGTGACGCGCTGGCAGGGACAGCGGCGCGCCTTCGCAACCGCATTGGCGAGATTGAACGGCGCGGCTGGCTCGCGCGGCACGTTTTGCCGCATGATAGTGTCCTGGCGCGATTATACTCCGGGTTGGCCGATCTCGAGCTGAGAATCGGTGAAGCCGACGCTGGTATTGCGAGACTCCGCACGTCGCCCCCATCCTGATGGCTAATCCCTTGGGTTTTGTATGCACCCACGAGGAGGTGTGGAGAGAACGAATGTTCAAATTCAGATCGTATCTTGATTTTCGGACAGATATTGTACATATTTCCTTTGCGAAAGGTGACCAGGTTCCATGGCGAATGCGTCGCATGACACGGCGAAAGGCCGCAAGGATCTCACCGGGCCGGCGCTTCGGACGTTCTTTCGTATCGCGGAAGCCTGGGGGCTCAAGGAGTCCGAACAGATGCGCTTGCTTGGGCTCGACAGCCGCTCGACGTTGCAGGCGTGGAAGCGCGGGGCGGTTGCCGCGATCCCGAAGGATGCGCTCGAGCGCATTTCCTATGTCCTCGGGATCTACAAGGGCCTGCATATCCTGCTGCCCAAGACAGCGGACGAATGGGTGCGCAAGCCGAACAAGGCGGCTCTGTTCGGCGGCGGTTCCGCGCTCCGGCGCATGGCGTCGGGCAATGTCGCCGATCTCTATGTGGTGCGCCAGTATATCGACGCGCAGCGCGGCTAGGGGTGGATATTCCTGTCACTGCCGTTCGGTGGCAACCCTGCTACCGGATCGTGCCCAGCCGTTTCCCGCCTATCGCCTTGTTCGAGGGTGTTGCCGACCCGGCCGACCTCGACGCGGTTTTCCAGATAGAGGCGATGACCAACGACCGCCTGCGCGAAGAAGCCGGCGATCTCGCCCTGGTGCCGCCGGGAGATTGGGTGTCGGGTCCGGGCGCATCGCCGATCATGGCGGCTTTCACCCATCTCAATCCGGTGGGGGACCGTTTTACCGGCGGTAGCTACGGCGTGTTCTATGCCAGCTTGACGATCGAGACGGCGATTGCCGAGACCCGCTATCATCGTGTGCGTTTTCTGGAGGCGACTGCCGAGCCGGCGCAGGAGCTGGATATGCGGGTCTATGCGGTCGATCTCGACGCCGATCTTCATGATCTTCGCCAGATGCGCGACAGCCACCCCGCTTACTATCATCCCACCAGCTACGCCCTATCGCAGGAGCTGGCGAGTAACCTGCGCGAGGCGGGTTCCGACGGTGTCGCCTATCGGAGTGTGCGTGATGCGGACGGCGAATGCGCGGCGGTCTTCCGGCCTCGGCTTTTGTCGAATTGCCGGCAGGAGCGACATCTCTGCTACGTGTGGGATGGGCGCGTGATCTCGACCATCTATGAGAAGAAAATCTTCGAATGATGGGTTTCACACGATTCGGTCAGCTACGGACGCGGGAAAGGACCCGTGCCGCGACATTGCTTCGGACTGCGAGCTTGCGGCCGTAACGCAGCGCCATCGTCGGCGAACTCCAGCGGAGCGCCTGCGCGATCCCGACACCATCCTCGCCAGCGGCGAACAGATCCTGGGCAAGGCCGACGCGCAGCGAGTGTGTGGACAGGGCTTGCACCGCGTCTTGTAGCTTGGCGGCGGGTAGCTTCACGAGCCCCGCATCGTAGGCCATCATCGCTATGCGGCGATAGATGGCGTTGACGCCCTGCCGAGTGAGCGGGGTTGTCCCGACGGAATAGGTTGTCCGCGCCAGGGCGGCTTCGGGTTCCGCTTCGCGTGCGCGCCGCCGATCGACCCCGACCCTGCGGAATAGCGGCCCTTCCTCGATCCCGCTCACAGCGAGCCAGGCGCCAACCCGCCGCATGGTCTCGGCTGACAGCCAGGCCCAGGCGCCTTCCTGCTCCTGGTCGGTCTTGGAGAGGGGGATGAACAGCGTCGCTGTGCCATCGTTCTGTGGGTCGATTTGCTTCGCTTCGACCACGGTGAGCTCACTGACGCGCAGGCCCGCATCATAGCCTAGCGACAGCAGCGCCGCGTCTCGCAGCCCCTGCATGTCGCCGCCGCAGACGTCGAGCAATGCCGCAAGGGTGAACCCTTTGGGTACGTGGGGATCGAGCGCCTTGCCGAGCCGCAACGGCGCTGCCTGGCGCTGCAGGGTGCCTCGCCGCCGACGGACGGCTTTGATCGCCGAGCGCACCATCGCCGCGTCGGTGGGCGGGACATTGCCGGCCAATCCCATCAACCGATGCGCCGAACCCAGGCTCGCGATACGGCGCGCGAGCGTCGCCGGTTTTTTCCCTTCGGCATCCAGAGCGTTCACATAGCGGACCAGATCTTCAGGATCCGCCGGCAGCGGTGTTCGCTGTTCCCGCACACACCAGTCGCGCCAGCAGTCGAGGTCGGCGGCGATCGCCGCTTTCGTCGCGTCGGCCATGGCGGCGAGCATGGTTTCGAGGCCCAACTGGCTGATCGGTGGCAGATCGGCCGGAATGATCGCGCCGATGGTGCGGAGCAGCCGCGCGTCGACCGGCTCCGACGTCGCGGCGCGCGATCGTGTCGGGAGCTTGGCGTCATCGGTCTTGACGACGATGATTTCCGCGGCGGGAAGGCTTACGAATTTCTTGGCCATCGTCGGTTACTGATCTACCTGCCGGATGTTGCGGCCATGCGGCACTAGGCGCGGCACATCGGTGCCGCGCGGTTTCATTGCTCTTGTCATTTTGCCCCTTCCCCACGGCTTTCGTGGCTCTATTCTTACCATAACGATCAATTATGGTAAGTGCTAAAAACTCGCAGGGGAGGGTAGTTTTGCAGGCTTCTCCGATGTCACGGATAAAGATGTTCGTGGTGGCCGAAGAAGGCCATCAACCCCGATCTCGCCGATGCGAACCAGTTCCCTGTTCGAGGCGAAGTCATTCTTCGATGAACGCCACAGACGCGGCATGTGACGGAGCAATTAGATCGGACTTCAGCGCGCGGAGACGTGCTGACTTACTGTAGCCGACGTGGAAAAATTCGGTCGTATCGAGCGTAAGCCCGACGATCCCGTTCTGATCCACGAGATCTTCTAGCTCAGCCTGGGTGAGGGTCGGCATCGTGGGATCGCCTCGTGATCAAGCGCGACCAAACAGGCCACCGAAGAATGACTTCGGCTTGGGGACGGCTGTGAGCGCCGCCGCGGCTGTCTGGCCGATCACGTCGGTAAGCGCGTTCTCAAAACTTCGTGTGACATCATCGAAGCCCGTCCGCGCATGAACGATCTCATGCAGCAACGTTCCCGCAAAACTCGATACCGACGATAGCTGATCGCGACGAATGACGATAGAGTTGGTCGATCCGTCCCACAGACCCAAGGCGTCACTGCCGGTCGCGAAGTCCACGCGCATGGTATTGCTCACCCGAACCGACTTTACTCGATCGGGCAGTCCGCCAACCAGGGCGGCGATGGCGCCAGCCCTGTCGAAGACCGAGCGTTCTGCCGGCGATAGAGTGCCCGCTTCTACGAAATCGAAGACGAAGCTGTCGTTCCATTCCGCCTGATAGTGACCAAGGTCGCGGATCGGTTCGCCGCGAAGGTCGGTCATACCGACGACTTCCTGCTGGATGCTGTCGGGGACCGTGATGATCTTGATCCCGTCGTCGCGTGCGTGATCCACCGAGCACGAATTGTTCATCAACTGATCGGTGGTTACGAACAGATAATTGCCGCTCCCGCTGAGAATGCGAACAGCGTGAATCGCGACTTCCTTCCAACGAACCTCGTCGCTGCCAAAACCTGATTGAAGCGCCTGCAACTGATCGGCCAGCTCTTCGGCTATCTCCCCCTTGGTAGCATTGAGAAGCATCTGCTTCACACGATCAGAGTAGGCGGTTCGTCCGACGTTGGTCCGCTCACGATTGAGCGCCTTACGCATCGGCTCGGTCAGCGCCGTAATGTTGTAGGAGAACGCGAAATTTTCCTCCTCGGCGACTAGGAGACCTGCGACATAAATGCGCGCTGCCTGATCCGGCTTGCGGCGGAGGATGTCACCGATCCGAGTGGACTCGAGTACTTCCTCTTCCGAAAATCGAAGGAAAAATCCCTTCGCCCTGGCCATCTGCTCATCGCTTAGACCACGCAGAAGGATCATGGTGCCGACCATCGTTGGATCAGGCGATGGCTGGACTGCGGCGTGGAGCGTCACGACATCATCGAAGTCGCGCTTCGCTACCTGCGCAAGGGTGATCTCGCCGTGTGCAGACCGAATGATCACGGAAACTTTATTGCGATGCAGGGTCGCCATCGCATCCTTCAGGCCAACGCCAAATTTACCTATGACTTTGCCGGCATTCTGCAGCTTCTCGGCGTTCTCGTTCTGCGTGAAATGCTCGTACCGGAGGCCGCGCCCGAAATCGCGAATGGTCCAATCGCCATCATCGGCTTTGAACGCCTGGATATCTGGGGTGTCGCTCAACTGTTGTTCGTCGATCGCATTGGCAATGAGTTCGCGCACCGCATGCGCGCTCTCCCACGCCTCGAGAATCTTCTCGATGTTTAGATCGAACAAGCGCGCTTCAGTCATGATTCCCCCCTGCCGTCGAAGAAGCCGATAATCACGTTGTATTGCGCCATTCAGACCCCCCCTACGGACTGAAAAGCCGTTTAACCTCGTAGCAAGTGTGACGCCACCTGCGGTCGTGATACGCGCCGCGTCTGGTTCCTAGGTGGACTCCCAAAGCGGATAAGCCGACGCCCGGCTCGTGGAAGGCGGACTGGGCGTTAAACGTCAGCTATATCAGAGATTTCGCTCTTATCCGCGCCTCGCCCTTGGCAAATGCATTGAGCTTGGCAATGGCCTCGGCGCGACGGTGGCGTGGCGGCAGAGGAAAGCTGTCCCCAAACCGCTACTTCTTGGCCTTCTTCTTTATCCGTTTGGGCTTGGCTTCCCACTTGGCTTCGATCTCCTGAAAATCGATATACCCCTTCCAGGCCCGCTCGTTCGTCCGCAGGATGCTGATTTCAATATAGTCGGTACGCAGCCGATCGAGGATGCCGGTGAGGCCCGCGGCCATTTCGTGGCGACCAGCATCGATATCTTTCCATGCCTTTTCGCGGTTGCCCGTCAGCGGCATGTCGCCCGGGCTGCTGAAGACGTGGGATTTGCCGCTCGGCGTCGTATTATACTCGTCGACATGAGCGAGCGCCTGAAGCCAGCCACCATAGAGCTTGTCCACCGCGTCGCGCAGAACGGGGTCGTAGACGCTGAACAGGCTGTTCCCTGCGACCCCGCGGAAATTCTCGAAGAACCAGACGGCCTTGTCGGTCATCATATGGGGCAGCTCTTCGATATGCTGCTGCACCGTCGGGAGATGGAGCGTTTCCATCAGCCAGCGCATATTTTCGACGTCGTGATCATGCTCGATCTTTTCGCGCGAGAGGCCCTTGAGCTCGGCCGGCCGCTTCGGGTTCTTGTCGAGCACCGCTTTGATTGCGGTGTGCAGCAGCTTGGCAAGATCGTCGCGCTTCGATGAAAGGTCGGTTGGCGCGTAGCTGTAGGGGCTCCCCCGATTCTGAGCAAAGTCGAACGGGAGGTCGGCGGGGAAATTGCCGATTGCCGTGTTGAACAGGAGAATGACGCGGTCCCATCCAAGCGTCGCAACCGCATAACCGAGCTCATACCCCACATTGGGATTGGGACAGGGGCGGTCTGCGCCGGGAGGAGTGACGGTCGTTATGTCGGCAATGAAGATCGATGCTGCGTCGATCTTCTCGACGATCTTGTCGTAGATCTTGGGAGCGCCGCTGGTGTCGCGGGTCGCCTCGTCCGGAACCAACTTCAGGTTCGGATTTGCCGCCTCCAGACGTTTGCAAGCGTCCGCCAGCGCTTTGCGGATCGCATTGAGGTTGGTCTTTTTAGGCGAATCGCTCTGCCAGGAATAGAAGACGTGAATGGCGTTCTTTTGCTTGGGCATGAGGCTAGCTTCCGGGAATGGAGAGTGGACGACCGGCACCAAGCCTCAGTGCTTCGACGCGAAATTGGCCGCAAAGTAATCGATCACCTCGGCCGCCTGGGTGCCGCGCCGAAAGGCCTTTTGCGCGGCGAAGTCGACACTAGGGATCAGGTGGATGAATTGGTCATCGGCATAAAGCGGCATCAGCTTGTCCGGGTTCAGTCCGTCACTGCGGAGACCGGTCATGACATTGGCCGCTTCCAAAGCAGCCCCGATCATGACGTCCGCCAATTGGACGGCGGGGTTGAGCTTGGAGTCGACTTGCGCTACTTCTGTGAGCTTGAGCGGAAATTTGAAGGCCGCGATCTCCGACTGGCGGAGCTCGATCTCGCCCTCGTGGTCGATGAACCGGCACAGGAGATCGTGATAAGTCGCCAGGTTCTTCGACTGATCATGCTCAACGCGATACGGGCCGCCGCTCATCACCTCCATGCGGGTGATCAGCGATTGCAGCACAACCAGCGCGGCGTCGGTCGTGACGCCTTCGGTCGCTATCGCTGAAAGGCATTCCGGGGCGGCATATTGGGCCAGCGGTCCGATCGCCTCCGGCAGCTCGCGCCACTTGGTCTTGCGCGCGGCCGCGACCAGCGCGTTGAGCGCGGCCGGCGTCTTCTCCTTCACCGCGCGCTGGAAGGCGGCGAGCATCGCTTCGAATTCGGGCTTCCCGAGTAGCGTAGGGCCCGCCGTGCCGAGGAGCGAGGCCATCGCGTAATTCTGTCCGTCCTCATAGAAATTGAGGCCTCGCTCATAATACCAGGGCTCCACGGCATAATCGCAGAACATGAGGACGAGAAGGAACCGCTTGTCGCAGACATAGGTCACCGACTTGAAGTCGCGAAGCACGTCAGCGAGGAGCGCGAGCAAGCGGGGATGGTTGCCGGCCCGGCGCGATAGCGCGCGATATTTCAGTTCCTGCGCCTGCAGTCGGGGGAAATGCTCCTTGATCAGACGCGCGGCATCGTCATCGGTAATGGCAATAGCCGTTGCCCCCTGGAACCGCTGATCGCGGTTGAGGAGGTCGAAGCCGGTGTAGCCGCTCTCGTCGATCCGGTAGCATTCCATGCGCGGGATCACTGTGATCGGGCGCGGGCCGAATGCCGCAAAAGATATACGCTGACGGCGGACGCGACGGTGACCACCAGTTCCGCCTCTTCGAAGTTGGGTTCCCCGCCCTCCTGGATGTGGCGTCCCTGTTCGGAGGCAAAGCCCCAGAGGCGATGGAGCGCACCATCGAGCGGCGGCGGGACGGTGAGCCGCTTGATAATCTGGCCAAGCGTATCGGAGCTCCCGTCGATCTCGCGCGCCACGCATTCAAGCGATGCCATCGCGTGCTGGATCGCGCCGGTAACGTCGGCTGTGGGCCGGCGCGAAATGTCCCTGAGCGCTTCGCGGATCTCGTTCGCGGCTGTCGGCGTGCCAGCCTCGCGCATGATGGCGACGGCATCCCCTGTCGCCAGCGAGAAGGCTTCCGAACCGCGAAAGACGATGCGACCCTCTTCCATCTGCCAACCGACGCCGTGCTCGCGAAAGACCTGGGTCAGGCGGCGCGCATAATCCGCCGGCTTGGTGCCGGTATAATCGTCTCGCGTCAGGTTGACATGGATGCGCTCGGCGATGTCATAGATCTTGTACCACGGCGCATCGTCGATTAGCCGGTGAACCTCATTCTCGATGTTCCCAGCCGACCAGTTGTTGGGATCTGGGCGCTTGAGCAGCACCTCGCAGACTATGTCTCGCAGAGTGCCCGGTCCCATACCGGCGGCATAACCGAGCATCAGCACCGCGGCGCGAACCTCATCTGGGGCATCCTCCCGGGTGACGATCTCGACGTCGCCACCGTGGAAGCCGTGCCGTTCGGAAAAAGAGCCTGAGTCTGTCATGCCTACCTTCAGTCTTCTTCATCCCGGAGCGTTGGACAGAGATCGAACAGGATCGTCGTCATGAGCCGATTCCAAAGGTCCCTTGCTGCTTCGACGATATCAACTTTCCCCTTGAACGCGTGCAGATAGCGCGAGCCATCGAGCTTGTAGGTCGAGGCACCCGGCTCGGCATCTCTGAGAGTCAAGGAGAGGCGGTCGAAGGCGAGCGTCTTCGCGTCATAGTTGAGCCGCATCCAGAGGTATTTTCCGTCCACGGCGGCGGGATCGAAACCGCCGGCTAGGCGGATCGCTTCCTCCCTCACGGCGTGCGATAGATCGACGAAACGTTCGAGCTGACCGACCGCCTCGAGTGCCGCCATCCGCGCATCATGCTGGTCGAGCGCCTCGACGAGGTAGGGCCAGTCGAGGTCGACCTTGCTCGTGGAGAAGGTCAATCCGTCATTATAGCTTCGACCGCTCCGATACTCCTCGAGCTTTTCGCGTTCCACGAGAGCGGTGCGTGGATCCGGCTCCTGCATGATCTTGTCGATAATTGTGAGTCCCTCCTCGATCTCGTAGGCCAGCCATTTTAGATGTTCTCGATATTCGAGATAGGTTTTCGCGATGTCCGTCTGATCGTTGGGGATCGGCAGTTTGTAGCGATAAGCGATGTCATCCGAGGTGATCTTATAGAGCGGGATGTTGACGCGATCGTAGAAGTGGAGCGATTGGCCAAGAGTGCGGGTCGTGATCGCATGCTCGATCTGATCGAGCGCCTGCCGGCGATGCTGATCGACCCGGAACTTGTCCGCTAGCGCCTTTGTGCCGACGACGAAACGGGGCTGCGTCTCGTCCGTCTGGTCGAGCGTCTGCTTCATCTCCGCTGCGGACAACATGAAGATCTTTGCGTCGTCGGTGGCACCCACGTGCAGCACGGCGAAGAAACCGTTCAGCGCGAAGCCGTGCTCGTCCAGGACATAGCTCCGCGGGATATGATGAACGGTCCTGGTGTCCTGAAAATATTTGGCCTGGACGACGCCGATGTTGGGTGGCGACCGGTCGGTGAAGCGTGAGCCGAGCGTGCGGGGCTGCACCAGGAAATCGGCGCCATCGATATCCACCGAGCGTTCGAGCACCCAGAAGCGGTCGAGCAGGAAGGCCTTGGTCCGCGCTTCCCCGACCGAGCCGTTTTGCATGATCTTGAGCCAGGCCGGTTGATCGAACGAATCCATGAAATTTCCTAGTCGCGACAGCGGAGCGTGCGGCAGCCGAAAGGATCCCGATGACCCGCAGCGGCATCAAACATAGTATTTAAACTGCTGCTTCTCCTGCGCCTTCGCCGACCCCATGGTCAGCACGTCGCCGACCATGCGCGCGAACCGCACCGTGACGGGCAGCCCGTCATTGAAGTTGCAGCTGTTATAATTGATCTTCGTAAGGCCCATGATGTCTTCGAGAACGGTGCGAAGTGCGGGCCGCTTATATTTGCTACGCATGACTGTGATGTGCAGCGGATTCGGTGTTTCCGGGCCGATATAGGTATCGAGCTGCGGCACGTAGCCGGTCGTCCACAGATAGGCGGCATGGTCGTCGAGCAGAAGCGCCGTGCCCCGAAGCACGGGGTAGTCGCCATCGCGGAACAGCTTTGTTTCGCCGCCGGTGGTGCGGATCCGAACGCCGATGACGTTCGTCCCCTTGGGCGCGGCTTCGCAAAAGGCCTGCCATTCTTCATCGTTGAAATAGGTTTGTCCGTGGATGAAGAGTTCCTTGGGCGGCTCGCCGTGAAGCTCCTCGTACGTCGTCACCACCATTTTGAGCAGCTTCTTGGCCGCGTCCTTCTTCAGGTGGAAATCATGATCACCCGTCCTCCACGGGCCGTTGGCGCCGCGAAAGACGACGCCGTCGCCCTCATTGAGGAACATCTGCGCGGCGCAACAGGCATGGCCGTTGGGGTCGTCAGGCAGGCTCTTATAGACCATGCCGATATAGCAGACGCCGGGCCGAACCGGGCCCAGCCGCCAGGGCGGCTTGGGCTGCGTCTTGTAATAGAGCCCGGTCGCGAGGTTCCATACGAGCGTCGCAGCGTCCTGTGTTTTGCGGATCGGGTACCCTGCCTTGTTCAGGAAGGCTTGCGGCGCGAGCGTGGTCTCGCGCACGAGCTGCGTGGGGGCGATCGATAGAAACTCGGCCTTGATGCGCCGGTGAAAGTCCGGAACGTCGTTGAAGATATCCTCATTGCTCTGGTCGATCACGCCGGCGAGCAGCGGCAGACTTGCCTTGACCTTCTGGCGTCGGCCAAAGTCACCCGTCTCCATCGCCAGGCCGCTTCGCTTCGAACCGGGGCGGCATCTTTCGTAGACGATCTCGGGCAGCACCAGGATCCATATATCGACCGCCCCCTCTTCGTTTTTGAGGTGCTTGCGGACGCGGTCGATATAAAGGCGCGCGACCTTGTCGACCGCCTCATTGAGGTTCTCGATGCGGGTTGCGCGATCGATGTCGGCAAGCTGCAGCGATAGGCTGCTGATCTCGTCGGGATCGAAGCTGATCCCGAACGTTTCTTCGAGACCGGGGAAATTGGCGAGATGCAGCCGGTCCTTCTTCTCGCCCTTGCCGGGTGGCGGAACGGCGACGGTCTGCATGATGCCGCGAGCCCAGTTTCTAAAATGAGCGATGCCGTCGGACGTACCGATCACACCGACCCGGATCTCCCGCGTTTTCTTCCCCCTGGAATGGGGGCCGTAGAGAAACAGCCCATCTTTGGGATGGGGACTGCGCTCGCCGTGGGCGAACTCGAGGGGGGGCTCGTGGAGATGATCGACCACAAGGGCGATTTCGGGGAATTTCACAGCTCGAGTTCCTCATCGTCGCTCGTGGGCCGCCCGAGCGTGCTCAGGTCAGTTTCCTCCTCATCGGCGTCGGCGACGTTCGGGAGCGTCGTGCTGACGGGCGAGGTGAACAGGATCGGAGCGGCTTCGACGACAAGGTCATGCTCGGCGGAGAGCCGTAGCCTTATGTAGGCGCTGTCGCCCGAGAGTAATTCTAGAAAAGCCTGCATGCGACCGTGCCACTGCTTGTTGCGCCAGCCCTTGCAGATCGATCGCCTGAGCTTGTGCATCTTTTTCGGGTCGTCGATAGCGAGCCCCTCTGCAGTCCCATTGTCGGCGGCGAACAGAACCCGCGCCTTCAGCTTGAGGTGCCAGAACGGCCATGTCGCCGGGAGCGCGGTCACGCCAAATTGCCAGATATGGCCTTTGGCAATGTTGCGCAGCATGGACGACCGCCGGTCTCCCTGCTTGCCCCAGGGAATGCGTGTGCCAGTCGGTGCCAGCGCCGAGGACGCGTGGAAGCCCAGGCTGTTCGAGTAGGAGTATTCGATAAGCCCGCGGATCTTGCAGAACTGGAACCACGCTTCCTTGATCATGACCATGAGGACGTTCGAAGCCACTTGCCGCTCGATGCCGAGCTTGGGAATTCCCTCGTCGAGGAACTTCAGGAGCGGGATGCTGCGCTTCAGGCGGAAGCGTCCGATCTCTTCGAACGCATCGTCTATTTCGGCCTGGCCGGCGAAGCTCAGGAAGCCACGACCCTGAATGGCGGTGGGATAGGGATAACCCGTCAACGCGCGCTTCAGCCGGTCGAGATCAAAGGCGCCGCTGGCCTCATAGTAGTTCATGGTGTCAGGCGCCTCGACGACGCGGAGCCAATTGGACGTAAGGCGCTCGGGCTGGTCGATTAGCGGGATGGCGCCCCGCCGGCGAAACAGTTCCCAATTGGTATTGATGCGCACCGCGTCGGCGTGCCGTGGGACCTTCTGGCGACGCAGGGCGTCAAGAAGCGACATCAGGCCCTCGCCCCATCCGCGCACGAAGTCGACGGGGACTGTATCGCCAATGCCCTTGACCTTGCGCCCCGCCTCCAGGCGCAGAGGCAGAATGAATCGCTTGTCGCCGCGCCGCTGGGCGACATCAATAGCGATGTCGATGTCGTCCTGTACCGACGGATCGTCGAGGGTGGCATTGCGGCTGACGAGCAGGACCTTGGCGGCGCGGTGCTCGAGCGCCTGGTTGATCTCGCGGCGCCAGCGATCTCCAGGCTCGAGGGTCAGCACGTCGGCGAACACGCGATAGCCTTCGGCCTCCAGCTTTGGCGCGAGCCAAAGCGCGAACTCATCATCGATCGGAGAGGATTTGAGGATGAAGATGATGTCGTGCTCAAGCGGCGTCGCAGTGGTCGCGTCGCTGGTTGTCGGCAGCATGGTCGCCAGCACCGGCGGGACCGGCGCCGGCTTCGGCAGTGCGTCGGCAACGGCGCCGGTGATCAGTGTCTTCAGGACGGCGCTGCTCTGCTGCCAGAGTTTCGGGTGCGCCGTTTCGACCTCGGGAAATTTCCGCAGCAGCGCGATCAGATCCTGCTGGCCGAATATATCGCCGGTGCTTTTGAGCGTCGGACCTATCTCCGCGGCAATCTGGGCCTTGTTGGCAGGGGTCAGCGCAGCCGACGTGGCGAGGACATATCGCGCAGGCTGCAGGACATCGATCGTGCTTCGCTCCTGCTTCATCTTTGTACGCAGCTTGGCGAAGCCCGACCGGTGATAATGCTTCGCCTGCAGGATGACGTCGCCGTCGGCCGCAGCGTGACGTCCGTCCATTCCGTCGTCGGGCCCGTCAGGAAACGCCTCGAAACGGATGCCTAGCTCCCGGCCGAGTAAATCTCGGGTCAGATCTTCAAATTCTGAGGGTGAAAGTGCCGCGAAATCATGGGTCATGTTCTTTACTTGTCCGCGAGCATATGTTTGCGGTCAAGTGGAACAAAGGGTGACGAGATCTTGGCAGGTACCACCATCAATTGCTCCATTTCCGAGGGAAGCCGGCTGATCGGCTGGGCGCGTTCTTGCTGCGTCGCTGGGGAGAATATATTCAGCGGTCGCCCGCGTTTGCGCGATCGTAGCCCGCCCAGTGTGCGCTGTCGAAGGAGGGCGGCCCATCGCCCCAGCCTCCCACCTGCCAAAGGATGCCAGACTGCGCGCGCAGCGCGATAGCGGTCTGATCGATGATCGGGCCCACAAAGAGGGAAGGAAGTACGGCTTGGGGACGGCCGACCTTGCGTCCACCGGAGCTGCCAGTGGGCTACCGGCTCAGATCAAGTCTTCGTCGCCGCCGCTTTCACCGCTTCAAGAATAGCCGATTGCAGCGTAAGCGGTCGTTCCCAGTAGCGGTGGCGATTGGCAGTTTTGTCCCCAGCCCCGGACTCTCCAAATCACCAGTTAGGACGTTAATGGACAACGGCTTTTGAAGAGGCCATTTCTCCTTCGGAACGATCGCGCCGTTGGCGAAAGCCAACGTTTCGACGCGGCCCAATGCTCCCGAACGCGCGACTTCAAGAGTTGCGCTTCGCTACTGACCGTATCAAATCTTCCCGAGCGGGTCGAACCCTTAACATGTGCTGACGGCGACGAGAGATTCATCGCCTTCTCGCGGCAGGCTGCCATCGAACGTGGGAAGAGGCACGAAGGTGTCTTCTAGCAAGGCAACATTCGAAAGTCCCGAAACCTTGAAAAGGCCGAGCCACCGCTCTTCATCATTGGCCCATTTCTTCCTAGGGTTGAAAGCAGCCAGGAACGGCTGGCCATGCCGGCTGAAAAGGTGGTGGGGGGCAAGATCCAATTCACGGCCATTGTAGTTGGCGCTTACCATGCGTAAGCTTGCGATCGCTTCCAACAGCGTCTTTTCGGGCGACGGTTCAGGATCGGGTGACGCTTGCCTAACGGCTTCAAGATCGTGGGCTCGAGGCATGGACGATTTTTCATCCCCGTTTCGCCACAGCGAGAGTGTCTCCCGCTTTCTGCGCTGCGGTCGCGCCGTCTCAGCTTCAGGTTCCTTCCTCCTGTCCCAGGCCGCATTGCCGAGACCGATCTGCTTCGCAAGAAGGCTGCGCCGCTTCGCATAGCTCGGCGCGACGAGCGGATGGTCCCAGGCCAAACCCCAGCGTTGACGATATTCGACAGGGGAGAGGCCATGACCTACGCGAAGGTGCCGTTTGAGCATGCTCATCTTTTTGCCGCACTCGAGGCAGACGACATGCTCGGGCTTTACCGAAGCCCGCACCGAGACGGCTGGTTTGGGAGGTACCTTCTTTGCAGCCGGTGCGGCGCGCAAGTCTGCAAGCGCTTGGTAGATGCCCGAGATCAGCATCGGAAGCCGATTAGCCGGTACCGAATTATGGCTGACATGGGCTGCAACCATATCTGAAGTGAGAGAAATCAGGGTGTAGCGATCCTGCACCGTGTCCGCCAAGCTCGTGTCCTTTTCCATGTGTGGGTTTTGAGCAGATGATGAACATCGCGCTGCTCAATGGGGAATAAGCCCCATCTCTACACCGGTCTTGTCATGCAGCGCGAACCGGTCGACGATATCGGCGCTCGCGCGTTTATCGCCGACCACCTCAACCTGCGCACCGCCTCGCCGCAGGCGCGCCACGACCTTGTCGAGCGCAGCAACCGCCGAGATGTCCCAGAAATGCGCCGCCGACACGTCGATCCGTACTTGCGATGCGGGCTCCTGCGGATCAAACGCCCGCGCGAAACGGTCGACAGAGGCGAAAAACACCTGACCGGAGACGCGATAAACGGCCTGTTCGCCATCCACTGCGCGCGCGACGTTGAACATCCGTTGCACCTTGCCGGCGAAGAAAATGCCGGACAGCAACACGCCGGTCAGCACGCCGAGGGATAGGTCGTGCGTGACCACGACCACCACCACGGTCGTCACCATCACGATCGATGACGTCGGCGGATGGCGGCGCAGGTTCGCGATCGAATTCCAGCTGAAGGTGCCGATCGACACCATGATCATCACCGCGACCAGTGCCGGCATCGGGATACGGCCGACAAACGGACCCAGCACAGCCAGCAGGAACAGCAGGAACGCGCCGGCGACGAACGTCGACAATCGCCCACGCCCGCCGGAACTGACATTGATCACCGACTGCCCGATCATGGCGCAGCCGCCCATGCCGCCGAAGAGGGCCGCGACGATATTGGCGCTGCCTTGCCCCGCGCATTCCTGGCGCTTGTCGCTGTCGGTTTCGGTCATGTCGTCGACGATCTGCGCGGTGAGCAGCGATTCCAGCAGCCCGACCGCGGCCATCGTCACCGAATAGGGCAGGATGATCCGAAGCGTCTCCCACGTCAGCGGCACGTCGGGCAACAGGAAGTTCGGCAGCCCCTCGGGCAGCCTGCCCATATCGCCCACGGTATTGACCGGCAGGCCAAGGCCGATGCTAATCGCGCTCAGCACCAGGATCGCTACCAAGGGTGAGGGCACGGCCTTTGTCAGACGCGGAAAGAGATAGATGATCGCCAGCCCGCCCGCGACCATCGCGTACGTCTGCCAGCCGACACCGATGAGTTGCGGCAACTGCGCCATGAAGATCAGGATCGCGAGCGCATTGACGAAGCCGGTAATCACCGAGCGCGAAACGAATTGCATCAACAGATCGAGCCGCAACAGTCCGGCGACAATCTGGATCAGGCCCATCAGAATGGTGGCGGCAAAGAGATAGTCGACGCCATGCTCGCGCACCAACGGTACGACCAGCACCGCAACGGCAGCGGTTGCGGCGGAGATCATTCCCGGCCGTCCCCCGACGAAGGCGATGACGATCGCGATCGCGACCGAGGCATAAAGGCCGACGCGGGGATCCACCCCGGCAATGATCGAAAAGCCGATCGCCTCAGGGATCAGCGCGAGCGCGACGACGATGCCGGCAAGCACGTCACGCCGCACGCCGGCGGCGTCGCCAAACCATTGGCGGCGGTAAGCAGAGAATCTGTCAGTCATGAAAAGTCCGCAACAAGGCCCATGGCGCCGACCACGCGTGGAGAGGGTCATGTGTGATGTTGCCCGGCGGATCGGCGGCCGGGATAGCCACCCGGGATCTCACCGGGTCCTTGCGAATGGCCGCCCCTTAGTCACGCGCCACTTCCGGTGGCAAGTCTTTCTATCGCACAAGAGATACCGCATGGCTGACGGTGGCACGAAGCCATACCGCCGCGACAGATCAGCTGTCGTAAAACAGGCGGCGCACCATCGCCCGATGAAGCAGCGCCTGACGCTCCAGGATGGAGGGATCGGCAAGGGCGCGCTGCATGATGATGCTGCCGTCAGCGATGACGGTCATCTGGTCCGCAAGATCGGAAATATTCACCTCGACGCGCGGCGGATGCACGGGGACAATCTCTTCCAGCCAGCGCTGGAAGCGTGCGCGCCATGCCAGCATGCCTTCGCGATTGAGGCGCACCACGGTCTCGTCGAACAGCCGGTCCTGATAAGTCAGCGTGGAAACGATGCATCCCGGATGCCGGGCGATCACGTCGCGGACCATCTCGGAATAGAGTTTCAGGAAGATCAGGAATGCGTGCAGGGGATCGTCGTCAAGCTCCCTCGCCCGCAGCTCGAGCTGGTCCAGCACAATTTCGTTCTCCGCCAGATAGCGTTCGAGCAACTGGCGCGCGAGATCGTTCTTGTCCTTGAAATGATAGAAGAACCCGCTTTTGGTGATCCCGGCCGCCTCGACCAGTTCCTCGATCGATGTCGCGGCGAAGCCTTTCTCGATGATCGCGCCATAGGCAAAGTCGAGCAGCCGCTCACGTGTTGGCGACCGTTTGCGGGTCGATAACTGTACCGAAGGTAAAGTTTGCCGGGGTGCGGCTGGGCACATGGCAGGTCACTCGGGTGGCGTTGCGGATGCACTTTGTTAGCATATCCTGGGTCTTGCCGCCATTCGACCGTACCTGACCCTGTGCCCGGTAGATCGGGTCGAATGCGAAGCGTAGATTGAGCGCATCACAAAAATAACGGAGTGGATCATGCGCTCTCATGCCCTTTCGCCGCTTGCGCCATTCGACCGGCTATTCCTTACCGACGCCGGCCTTGAAACGGATTTCATCTACAATCGCGGCATCGACCTGCCATTTTTCGCATCGATCGCGCTCCTGCGCACCGAAAGCGGGCGGCAGGTGTTGAAGGACTATTACCTTCCCTATCTGGAACTGGCCGTCCAGCATGACGCGGGCTTCGTGCTGGAGAGCGCGAGCTGGCGTGCAAGTCCCGACTGGGCGGAGCCGTTGGGCCTGACGCTGGCGGAACTCGATGCCCTGAATGTCGCGTCGATCGATCTGCTGCATGAATTGCGCGACGCGTTCGCGCCTCTCGGCTCACCGATATTGGTGAGCGGATGCATCGGCCCCCGGGGAGACGGCTATGATCCGGGCCGGATCATGAGCCCCGCCGAGGCGGAGGACTATCACAGCCATCAGGCCGCGATCCTGTCTTCCGCCCGGCCGGACATGCTGTCGGCGTTCACGATGAACAATGTGAACGAGGCGATTGGTGTCACTCGCGCCACGGCCGCGACGGTGCTGCCGTTCGTCCTGTCCTTCACGGTGGAAACCGACGGCCGGCTACCGACAGGAGATCCGCTCGGCGCCGCGATCGAGGCCGTCGATGCGGCGACCGACGGCTATCCCGCCTATTACATGATCAACTGCGCGCACCCGGTGCATTTCGCAACGATGCTGGAGCAGGGTGCGGCCTGGCTGCACCGGGTCCGGGGCATCCGGGCCAATGCCTCGCGCTGCAGCCATGCCGAACTCGACGCGATGACGGAGCTGGATGCCGGCGACCCCCAAGACCTCGCGCTGCACTATCGGGCGCTGCGCGCCCGTCATCCCGAGATACAAGTCCTGGGTGGCTGCTGCGGGACCGATCACCGACACGTCGAGGCCATAGCCAGGGAGTGCCTGCTGGCCACGAGTTGAACCGCCCCTCAGACCTGAAAGGTCCAAACTATGTCGGATATAATCGTCAACCCGAACCGGGCATTATGGGAGAAGGGCGATTTCACCCGTCTCGCCGAGACCATGCGGGAGAGCGGCGAGGCGCTTGTCGACATGCTTGACGTCCGCCCCGGGATGGACGTCCTCGACCTCGGTTGCGGCGATGGGACGACCGCCCTGCCCTCCGCTCGGCGTGGGGCCACGGTCCTCGGTGTGGACATCGCCGCGAATCTTGTTGCGGCAGGCAATCGTCGCGCTCGTGAGGCGGGTCTGGACAACCTTCATTTCCAACAAGGTGACGCATCTGCCCTCGACCTCCCGAATGGGCGGTTCGATCTGGTGGTGAGCCTGTTTGGGGCGATGTTCGCGCCGCGGCCATTCGACACCGCACGCGAGATGGTGCGCGTAACCCGCCCCGGCGGGCGCATCGTCATGGGCAACTGGATTCCCGGGGACCCGACGCTCGTCACCCGTATCCTGCAGATCTGCGCCGCCTACACGCCACCACCGCCGGAAGGCTTCGTCAGCCCGATCAGCTGGGGGCTGGAAGAGCAGGTCATCGAGCGCTTCGGCGCGGCGGGCATCGGTCGAGAAAACATCGTCTGCGAGCGCGCGACATACACCTTCCGCTATCCAGGGTCGCCGTCGGCCTTCCTCGCGGTGTTTCGCGACTATTACGGCCCGACCATGAACGCGTTCGAGGCGGCGGATAAGGACGGCAGACACGATGGTCTGCAGGCGGAGCTGGAGGAGTTGTTCACCAGCGAGGACCGAGGCGGCCCGGACGCCACGGAAATCCCCGCAACCTATCTCAAGGTGACGGTCCGGGCCTGAGCCGGCGTATCAGCAGCTTGCGAAGTTCGGCGAACCACAGCACCGAACTGCCCATCGCCACGCACACCAGCCATTGCTCCATGGTCAGCGGCACTGTCCCGAAAGCGACGTTGAGCGGGCCGACGTGGACCACGGCCACCTGCAACGATGCGGACACCGCCACCGCTGCCCAGAGCCAGTGATTGGCGAACATATGCCTGAAGGCGCTGACTGTCTCGGAGCGCGCGTTGAAGCAGTTGAAGAGCTGGGCGAAAACCAGCACCGTGAAGCCGGCCGTGCGCGCCAGATCGAGCGAGCCCCCGCCTTCGATGAGCCCGCCGGGCAGATAAAGGTCGATGGCGGACAGCGAGGCGAGCGCCATCACCAGCCCGATTGCCACGATACCGCGCCACATGCGGGCATCGATGGCGCGCTCGCCGGCGCGGCGCGGGCGCCGCGCCATCACGTCCTGCGTCTCCGGGTCCACCCCCATGGCGAGCGCGGGACCGGAATCGGTGATGAGATTGATCCAGAGAATCTGGGTGGCGAGAAGAGGAAGGATGACGGCCTCGCCGTCGCCTGCGGTGTTCAGCCCGATCACGCCGGCCCCGACAACGCCCAGGAAAACCGTGAGTACCTCGCCCATGTTGGAGGACAGGAGATAACGCAGGAACTTGCGGATATTGTCGAAGATGCCGCGCCCTTCGCGCACTGCATCGACGATCGTGGCGAAGTTGTCGTCGGCCAGGATCATCCGGGCCGCCTCCTTCGTCACTTCGGTGCCGGTGATGCCCATGGCGATGCCGATATCCGCCGATTTCAGCGCCGGCGCGTCATTCACGCCGTCCCCGGTCATCGCGACGATTTCGCCGTCGGCTTGCAGCGCGTCGACGATCCGCAGCTTGTGCGCCGGCGCCACCCGCGCATAGACGCATGTCTCGCGCACGGCCGCAGCGAAGTCACGCTCGTCGAGGGCGTCGAGATCCGCGCCGGTCAAGGCTCTGGCATCGGGGGCGGCGATACCGAGCATGGCGGCGATGCGCGCGGCGGTGCGGGGATGATCGCCGGTGATCATCATGACGCGGATGCCGGCGCGATGGGCTTCGGCGATGGCGAGAGCGGCTTCCTCGCGCGGCGGGTCGATGATGCCGACGGTGCCGACGAAGATGAGATCCTGCTCCAGCGCTGCATCGGCGCCGCCAGTCTCGTCCGGGGCGAGTGGCCGGTAGGCCACGGCCAGCGTACGCAGCGCCTCGCTGGACAGACGCTCGACATCGGCGAGGGCCTGTGCGCGGCGCGCCTTGTCGAAGGGCACGATGTCCATGCCGACGCGCACCCGGTTGCACCGCGCGATCAGCACGTCCGGCGCGCCCTTGGCGATGACGACGAGTTCGCCGCCATGCTCAAGGTCGCGTTCGACCGTCGACATCATCTTGCGGTCGGAGGTAAAGGGGATCTCGCTGACACGCTCGAACCGCGCCCGCCGCCGCGCATCGAGGCCCAGCTTCTTTTCCGCGACCAGGAAAGCGGCTTCGGTGGGATCGCCCTGTATCTCCCAGGCGCCGTCCCGAACCTGGCGCAAGGCGGCGTTCCCGGCAAGGCTGCCGCCGCTCAGCACCACGATATGCTCCGCCTTCAGCGCTTCGGTCGGGCCGCTGTGGGCGTCCGGTTCGATTGTCCCTTCGGGCGCATAGCCAACGCCGGTGACGCGGCTTTCGCCCGAGGCGGTGACGATGCGCTGCACCGTCATTTCGGAGCGCGTCAGCGTCCCCGTCTTGTCCGAGCAGATGACCGTCGCCGCGCCGAGCGTCTCGACCGAGGAGAGGTTTTTCACAACGGCATTGTGCGCGGCCATGCGCCGGACGCCGAGCGCCAGCACCAGCGACAGGATCGCCGGCAGCCCCTCAGGCACGGCGGCGACCGCAAGCGATACGCCCAGCAACAGGACCGTGACCAGATCGCCGATGCCGTTGATCCTGGAAATGGCGAGGATCGTTGCAATCACGATGAGCGCGATGACGATCACGGCAATGCCGAGCACCCGGCCGATCCGCGCCACTTCCTTCTGGAGCGGTGTCGGCGCCGCGCTGGTCGCGTCGAGCAGAGTTGCGATCTCGCCCATTTCGGTCGCCATGCCCGTCGCGGTGACGATGGCCCGGCCGCTGCCCTGCGCGACGGCGGTGCCCTTGAAGACCATCGACGTGCGATCCGCTAGCGGCGTGGACGCGGCCAGCGTCGCGGGATCTTTCAGCACCGCTTCGCTTTCGCCCGTCAACGAGGCTTCCTGGATGCGCAGCGCCGCCGCGGATAGCAACCGGGCGTCGGCGCCGACGGCATCGCCCTCCTCCAGCAGCATGAGGTCGCCGGGAACAAGCCCGGTGCTGGGAATGCGCTCGCGCTGGCCGCCGCGCAGAACCGACGAGGTCACCGCCGTCATCCGCGCCAGCGCGGCGACGGCATCGGCGGCCTTATTCTCCTGGATGAAGCCGAGAACGGCGTTGAGCAGCAGGATCACCGCGATGACCAGCGCGTCTATCGGCCAGCCTTGCGCGCCCTGGGCCAGCCAGGCCGCCAGCGCGATGACGATTGCGCCGATCAGCAGATAGATCAGCGGGTCCTGGAACTGCGCGAGAAGCCGGCGCCATGCCGGAAGCGGCTTGACGGCGCGCAACTCATTCGGTCCATGCGCCGCCAGCCGCCGGGCGGCTTCCGCCGCAGAGAGTCCGGACGCGATGTCGACGCTGAGCGCCTTCGCCACCGCCTCCGCGTCCTGGGCGAAGCAGTCCCGGACAACTGCAAGTTGATCCTGCGCCATCATGCCGGACATGTCATCCGATGTTTCCGCGCTTTCTCACCGATTACTCCCCGATCACCGCTGCATCGAGCGCGGTGGCATGCATGTAGAATAGCAGCAAGTATGCACCATATGCGACAAGACGCCGGAGGTGCGCGAGGTTCGCTTTCACTTATTATCATCGAAGCGGATCCCATGTTTTTGCGCCCGGTTATCAGGATGCATGCATTTAAACCCGTCAATGAGCGGCAGCTATCAGGGAACCGCGGGCAGATCATCAACGTCGGCGCAGTTAGCGACATGCGCCAGTGGGTGTAGCCAATTTGACAGCCCTATATACGAACCATATATATTTCGTATCTTCTGACCGTGAGGCGCGTCCATGGGTATAGTGAAAATCGACGAAGGTCTGCACGAGGAAATCCGCCGCGCGAGTACGGTAATGTGCCGCTCCATCAATGCGCAGGCCGAATTCTGGATGAAGATGGGCATGCTCGCGGAAGCCAACCCGACCCTGTCGTTCAACGAGATCGTCAAAGCTCAGCTTGACGCAGCCCAGGTCCATGTTCCTGAAGTGGCCGCTGCCTGACATGGTCAAAACGCCTGATGAACTGGAGTTGATGCGGATTTCTGGTCGGTTGCTGGCCCGAGTTTTCGAAATGCTCGATCAGCAGCAATTGGTTGGGATGACGACAATGGCCGTCAATGATCTGGTGGAGCGTTTTATTACCATAGACCTTGACGCGCGGCCGGCAAGCAAAGGGCAGTACGGGTTCGCCTATGTGCTGAATTCCTCGATCAACCATGTGGTTTGCCATGGTGTGCCGGACAGTAGAGTGATGATCGATGACGGGGATATCATCAATCTCGACATTACCCTCGAGAAGAACGGATTTATCGCGGATTCAAGCAAGACCTATTTGGTGGGAGCGGTTTCACCCACCGCACGACGGCTGGTCCGTGTGGCTCAAGAGGCTATGTGGCAAGGAATAGGTCAGGTGAAGCCAGGCGCACGTCTGGGTGACATTGGCTATGCCATTGAACGTCACGCAAAAAAGCATGGCTACTCGGTTGTGCGAGACTATTGTGGTCACGGCATTGGTCGCGAGATGCATGAAGAGCCGCAGGTCCTGCACTTCGGAAAGCCGGGGAAAGGCCTGACTTTGCAGGAAGGCATGGTGTTCACCATCGAACCGATGATCAATCAGGGCACCCGCAAAACTCTTGCTGAAGACGATGGCTGGACGGTGGTAACCTCGGACGGGAAACTGTCGGCGCAGTTTGAACATACCGTCGCAGTGGTGTGCAGTGGATTTGAAGTGCTAACCCAACGGCGTGGTGAGCGGCCAATGTTGATGGGGGGCGACTAAGGCCCGGCCGATCAGCCTCAAATCTCGTTGGCTACATGGCCATCGACCCGATGCTCGTAACAATCTTCAGGGTCGATTCCGCGGTGACCGCGCAATTGGACATTGGCGCCCTTCACTCCGCTGCTACTGCCCCTGCGCTGAAATTCGGATGCGCGCTCCTGCCTCCAGCGGGCCATCAAAAATTCTGGATACTTTCATAAATTGGAAGTATTCAGAATTTTATGTCTTCCTTGGCGCAACAGGTCACGGCAGCGGGGCTGGCCGATCACATCCTCAGCGAGCGTCAGCTCGCAAATCTGCTGGGTGGCGGCGACGCCCGGCGCTACGGACTGGTCAACCGGGCGCTCAAGGATGGTTCCCTGCTGCGCGTGAAGCGCGGCATCTATTTGCTCGGTAAGCACTATCGGAGCGCACCGGCCCATCCTTTCGCGATCACGCAAGGTCTGGTGCCGGGCAGCTATGTCTCTTTTGAAAGCGCCCTCGCCCATCATGGCTGGATCCCCGAAGCGGTCTTTGTGACCGCGAGCGTAACTCCGGGCCGCAAGACGCTCCGCTTTGACACGACGGACTTCGGCGCGTTCAGCTTCCATCCGCTCGCTATCGCGGATTATCATTTCCTGGCCGGCGTCGATCGCGTGCAAATGGGCAAGCTTGCTGCCTTTGTCGCGCAGCCGCTGCGGGCTCTGTTGGATCTCGTTGCCCTGAGCAAGGAACCGTGGGCAGGCATCGAGTGGCTGACCCATGGCATGCGGATCGATGAGGACATGCTCCTCGGACTTCGGCGAAGGGATTTCGCCAAGCTGAAACCGGTCTACAAGCACAAGGCGGTGAACAGCTTTCTTGCCGCGCTCGAGAGCGCCGTCATGGCCAGGAAGGATCCGTCAGCCAATGATTGATATCATCCAGGAGAAACTGCGCCGCTACGATGCTGCCAACGCGCTGGAGGAAGAGAATGCGGTCAAGGAAATCCTCCAGGAGATTGCGCTCTATGCTCTGTGGCGCGGTGACTTCTTCGACGTGGCCCTCTTTCAGGGTGGCACGTCCCTGCGCATCCTCCATGGCCTGCCGCGCTTCTCCGAGGATCTCGACTTCCTGCTGCGACAGCCCGACCCCAGTTTTGACTGGACCCCCTATCTTAAGACGCTGACCGAGGTGTTCGGCCAGTTCGGGCTAAAGCTCGAGGCGTTGCCAAAGGCGAAAATGGACACGGCTATCCGCCAGGCCCTGATCAAGAACGATTCCATCGCGAGCCAGCTCGATCTGTCGTTCGTCGGAACGGGCAAGCCGAAGACGATTCGGATCAAGCTCGAGATCGACGTCAATCCTCCGTTGGGTTCGGGCGAGGCATCGAGCTATCTCGATTTCCCGGCGGATCACGAGGTTCGCCATCAGGATCTGCCGTCTAATCTGGCGCTAAAGATTCATGCCCTCCTGTGTCGGGGTTTCCTCAAAGGCAGGGACTGGTTCGATTTCTCCTGGTACGTTGCCCAGGGGGTGGCGCCCAATTTGCGGCTCCTGCGCACGGCACTCATCCAGGCCGGCCCCTGGGCGGGCGATGATCACATCGCCGTCGACATGGCGTGGCTGAACGAAGCGCTGGGGAACACGATCGCGAAGATCGACTGGAAGGCTGCTGCTGACGACGTGCGTCGTTTCCTGCGCCCTGCGGAAGTTAAGTCGGTCGATCTGTGGAGCGAACGCTTCTTCCTTGCCAAACTGGACAGACTGCCTCCGCCCTCCGACGAAGTGGCCCAGCCATGAACGGAAAATTCTCTCCGTTCGTTATCAAGGCGCTGGTCGATACGATCATGGGCATGAAAGGGGCTCCCGACGCGTCGACCCGCGCATCGCGCGTCTGGCCCTCAACGCTTCCAGTTCGCTGGCATTGTTCCTGATCGAAACCTGGGAGCGCCATTAGCCCGACATTCGTGCCGCCGCTGTTCGGGGCCATCCGTGCCTCCCGCGGACATAGGGCTGCCGATGGCTTTCGCTCGTGGCGATGTTGGGGTGCAGCGCTGCCCGGACAACATCGGTCACGGTGTAGACGGCATGACGTTGCGCACCTCGATTCTCGTGGTCCACGAAGTGGCCCTGATAATGCCGCCTGATGAAGCCAGCCTTCACCAGTTCCGAGACAGCCCGACTGATCGCGGTCATGCCGGTCTCGCGGACCCGCTCGCTAATCTGCGCGTCGACGAGGCGATCGGCTTCAGCCATGTTGGTCGGCAGTTCGCCCTTCGCGATAAGCGCGGCCCGGACCTTTTGGGCTGTGGCGCGCCGCTGATGGTGCCGCGCCCCGCTCGGCGCGATTGCTGTCGCCAGCCATTCACGGATCGGCACCAGCGCCTCTCCTTCACGAACGAGGGGCCCGGCCTCTCCATTCGACCGGGCGACCCGGACGATAAGATCAAGCACCATGAAGGTGTAGCGCGGACGGGCTGAATGCTCTGCGATCGTGCGAACGATATCAGGGATGCCGATTGTCGCGGGAGCGGCCGGAGGTGCAAAGAGATCCTGCTGGAACATGGAACGAATCAAGCACAAAGCGGGACTCGTGTGAATCCCCCAATTTCTCATAAAGACGCTCTATTGGCGGTTTTGCCACCAGTGTCACTTTACCGCAGCGCGAGGTAAAGTGACGTAGCTGTCATTGTGGAAGCTTCCTTGCCTGATACCCCGGCAATGCTGTGCTAAAGAGTGGTGATGGATCTGGACCGGCTTCGCCCTTTCACTATTCCAACCGCGACTTCGGCGTCTCGCCCCCTGTTCCGGGTTCCATCGGATCTCAACCTGCCGCCCTGGTCCGGGCAAGCGGCCACGATACCGCGCCACGCGCTGGCGAACCTCCTCGAGGAACTCATCGACGCCGCGGGCTGTAACGAACTTCCAGCCCCCGCCCGCGCACCCGATCACCCCTCTATTGCCGACCTGTTCGCAGCATTGAAGGCGGCCGCTGCCGGTTATGAAGTTGCTCCCGGCCTCTGCCTTGTCGAATATTTCTGGACGCATGCGGCAGCTATACACAATGGCGAGGCCGCGGCCTGCCTGTTGCGCGCGGCGCGTAGCGGACGGTGCGTACAAGGCTTCGCCGTCCTCTATGTCACCGATGTCCGACCGCCACTGCTCTATGGCCCCAATATGCGGCCGGTGCGTGTGAGAGGTAAGATCGGCACACTGAACGGCGTTGAGGGCCCTTACCTCGCGCTCGTTGCATGCGAGGGCGAGCCGAATGGCAGCGCCACGGCGATCGAAGCTTACGCTGCACCAATCTTCCATGCTCGTCGGTTCATCCTCGTAGGTTCGGAACTCGATCGGGACGTGCTCCGCGCCCTCCAGCACCTTCAAGTGGCGCTGGATGCACACGGTGTCGAATGTGCGATCCATCGCATCCGTCCCGAGGGCGATGGCAGAACCTTGATTGAGATGGTCATTTCGACTTCGGCAAGCGTCCGGCGCATCTGCCTGGCGATCGATGCGATGGGTGCGACCGAGCCGGACACGCCCGATCGTGTATCTGTCGAGTTTGTGGTTACGCACCGGAACTGGAGGGACGGCAGCTTCATTGCTTGGCTCGCACGAGCGGTATTGAGTTGACGGCTGCGATAGCGTGGCCAGGCCCACCTGACGTCCCGCGCCTAACGAAGATGTGCGAGCGTGCCGCACCAATATTCTCCGGCTTCAGGCCAAACTGAAATGAGGGTGGAATCAGGCGACCAAATTCGTAGGATGCACCTGGCAGGAGATCAGCATGCACGAGTTCATCGACAGTTCGGACGACGTCCTCGCCCTCACCGTTTCAGGCAAGATCACCGGCTCTGATCTTGATGCGATCATGACGAGATTGGACAGTGCGATGGCTCGACACGAAAAGGTGCATGTGTTCGTCGAGACGCGGACGATCGACGGCATCGAATTGTCGGGCTTGCCCGCCTACACCGCCCGGGCAATGCCCCTGTTCGGAAAGCTCACGCGCTTCGGGCGCGTTGCCATCGTTGCAGATCAGGCCTGGGTTCGCTTGGCCAGCCGCCTTGAAAGCGCAATTCTTCCATTCATCAGCTACCGCGTGTTCGAGCCCGATCAGCGCGCCGACGCACTTGCATGGGTCGACCCTGCGAAGACGCAAAGCGCGACCTGAACACTGACTGCGCTACCTGAGACCCAGGGAACGACACAGTCGCGCCGATGTCGAAGATCGCGTACCGGCGCACTCTGCGAGATGATAGCTTTTCGTGTCGCTGGAGGCATTGCCACAACGGTTCCACCCTTGTGAACAAACCTCGAACATGCTAACGGGCGTTATGGGAGTTCACCATGCGGACCGTGAAGTTCGATATCGAAACCTATAATAGGACCAAGGACCTTTCCGGTTCACCAATTTATACGTTTGTCGAAGAAGAAATTCCTGAAATTGGAATGTTCGTGGATCACGACGGCAATCCAACACGTGGCGGCCGGATCGGCCATGTATTGGCCTATCTGCTCATGGCTGGCTGCGTCGGCTATTTCGTCTTGTTCGTGTAGGACGGGTTATTCTCGCAGCTTAGGATCATGGAAGAATCCATGATCCTGGCCCCGGTTTACCTCGCTTTGGATATCGACAGCGCCCTGGACACGTTGACCACGGATGGATTGCGCAGTTTCACGGGTGCGGTCGATATCCGCCCTGCCCTCTTCTATAAGATCTGCTGCGGCTGATGACCGACCGCTCCCGGGGCCAGCCGGCGGTCCGGCAACTCCGCGAGGCTGATAGGCTGCCCGGATGTCGGCTGCGCTATCGACGGAGGGATGATGCACATCCACGAGATCGGGCGCATGGAGCCTGCCCTCAATGTCGGACCGGATCGACGCCTGCTTTTCGCCCATCCAGCGCGTAATCATCTCCTGCCGAACCGCGCGCTGCTGATCGGTCAAGTCGGTCGCCCAGAGCTCGGGCGCATCCAGCCCCGGGTTCGCGACCTGCTGATGACGATACCATTGGGCGAGATCCTGGCTGAGGTTTTCGCTCAATTGCATTCCGTGGGTCTCCGCATAGCTCGCGTCGCGCGAGAGCTGCTGCGACAGTTCATCAAGCCGTCGCGCGGTTTCCGAATAGGATTTCGCCAGAGCCAGGGAATCTTCGGTGTTTGCCGACGACGAGTCCGTCGCGGAGCCCCGGGCGAATGCACCGCTGCGAGCATAAGTGCCCTCCGAAGTCGAAGCGCCGCGCCCGCTCGCGTGCTCGTCGCGAACGCCGCTCGATGACGTGTTTCCAGTCTCGCTGCTCCGGGAATCGTCCGTTGTCCAATTGAGAGAGTCGGTCTGCGTGCCAGCCTTCGTTATCCCACCGCCGATGCTTGGCAGCCGACCGCCAGCGCCTGCTCCCCCACCCTTGCCTCGACCGCCTATTGCAGCCCCTATCGTGCCGCTCACTTGATCAGATATCTGCGCTTGCCGATCGTGCCGCCCCGAAACGCGCTCGCTTTGCGAGATCGTCGATCGCTCTTCCAAGCCTTGCGTGCTGCTGCCCGTGCGTCGGTCGAATTGATCGATTGACGCGCTGGCCTGACTGCCGCTGCTCGACTCCCATCCCCGCGTGTGCTCGGTCGAGCTGCCGAACGCGCTGCGGTTCGCGTGGGTCGCGGTCAGAACCTCGTTGGCGGCATTCTCATAGGCACGCGCCTGGCGATGCGCCTCACTGGCCATTTCGCGCCATTCCGCGACCGATCCCGACGTCATCGTCGGCGTAAACGCGAGCCGCGAAATGGCCGACGATGTGTCGTAGACTTCCTGGCCATTACCAAAGCCTGTAACCATGGCGCCATTGTCCTGGCGCCACCCGAAGCTGGCGCCGCCGCCCATGTAGGTTGGCGCCGTCGACCATTGGTCGGCCTGCCGCATGTTCGACGTGGCATTGGACCAGCTTACGTTGCCGTAGGAATAGTTGCCGGTGGTCTGCTCCAGCGCCGCCGCTTCCGCGGCGTTCTGCGCGGGCGCGAGCATGGACATGGAGTGCCCGGCAATCGACATCGCCCCGCGCGCGAGACCTGCCGCGAGAAACGGCACACTCATAAGCATGAAGCCCGCGATCGTCGCGGTTTCGCCATTTACCGCACCGATCCCCGCATAGCTCGCGAGCGTGACGCCTCCTCCCGCGACGCCTGTCGCCGCAGACGTCGCCCGCGTCATGCAGATCATGTGAAGGATGACGTAGAGCGGCCCCCAGGCGGCGAGATAGAAGAACCCCGTCACATAGCCCTTCAGCGTAGAGATACCCGTCTGTGGCATCAGGAAGAGCGGGAACACCACCGGGAACATGGCAAAGAAGACCACCGTCAGCACGATGTTCAAAATCGGCACCCATGCCATCGCCTGCTGAGCGATCGAGTTGTACGTGTTGCGGGCCTGGATGTCGGCGCGTGTCTGCGCGAAGGTGTCGATCGTTGCGGCGCCCGTCCCGCCAGACATCGAATTTCGGGCCTGCATGAAGGCATTGATCGCCGTATTCTGACGCATCACCTCCGCAAAGTTGTTGCTCGCGCCCGTAAAGGCCGCGCTGACGATCGGCACGTCATGCTTGAGCTTGTCCGCTGCCAGAGCGTTGCTGAGCCTGGGATAGATCTCCCTGCCCCAAAGAGGCGTATTGGCCTCGATCATTGGCCCCCATTGAGCATCGAGGGCCTGGTACGCCTGCCGACATGTGATGATGAAGCTATTGACGGTCCCGTCGCCTTGTCGCTCCAGCCATTGCTGCGAGCGCGCTTCCGATCCCGGCCCGACCGCGGCCCAGAGATCAGACGCTTTCGCCAGATTCGTCAGCGATTTTTGATAGAGCATCACGTCGCCGAACAGGCAGTTCTTGAAATGGCTTTCGAGGTTGGTTGAGAATTCCGCATCGCGAATGATGAAATTGCGGGTCGCATCGAACAGTCGCGCGCCATAAACCATACCGTTTGTCGAGTAGTTGAGCTCGCTCGGCATGACGAAGACCGTCTCGGCCGTCCGTGTCAGCCAGTCGCCCACCTGTGTCGTGAAACTCGCGAGCACGCCTAATCCCATCGGCACATTGTCGACTGTCGCCGGCGCCAGGCTGGGGTTGATGCGGTCCGTGACCTTGATGTCGACGGTCGGCACCATCAGACAAAGGTAAATAGCGGTCGCTTGCAGAAACCAGTTCAGCCACGCTTTGAAGTTGAGCGTGAAGGCCACCACGAGCAGCGAATAGATGAGGCCCATGACCATGACGACGCGGATGAGCGAACGATAACCTCCGCCGCCCGACCATGCCGTGACTGCATTGAAGATGTTTACGAGATACTCGCCGCCGCCAACCGTGAAGACCTCAAGCATCGGCCTGCCCCCGCGCCTAGTTCAGACCCTGAGCATTGAGTCCGCGCGAAAAGTTCAGCGCGGCCGCCATTCCGGGCGTCATGGAATTCTGAAGCGTCGATTCCAGCATAATGCTTCGGTTGATGATCTGCATCGTCACCTGCAGCTTGTTGTTCAGCCGAACGTCCCGCTGGCTGAACTTGGCTCGGGTGGATGCGATTTGCTGCTTCCATTGCGTCGCGGTCTCTTGATCGAACGTCTGATAATGAACCTTCGCCTGCTCGACCCGGTCGAGCATATTGTCGAGCATCGCCGAAAGCAGATCTACGGCGACGATCTCCGACAGCGTCTCGATTTCGCCCTCGGTCAGCGCATAATGCGCATAAGCTTGAACCCCGAGTATCTTGTAAATCGGAATAGTGGCGAGGTTGAGAAGCTGCTTTTCGGCGGCGTCAAGCGGGGTATCGGAGCGGATCTTGCCGCTCATCGACCTGATCATCGTGGCGATCCGTGGGCGTAAGGCAGACGAAGCAGGGACGGAAAGCGTTTGCTCACCTACATCGTAGCAATTCTCATCGCTGCATTTCAGAATCTTGACCGGCGGCGCGCCGGCCGTGCCATCGAGCAACGCGGTTACGACGGCTTCCTCGGCCGGGCCGAACATCACGACCTTGCCGCCCACGCCGGGATCGGTCGAGGGGGTGGTCACGACCGTGCCCACCAACGTCATGATGTATTCGGAGAAGGTCTTGTCGAATGCGCCAAACTTCGCTGATTTCTTGAGGGCTTCCCATGTATAGTTATGCGGTTCGCCGACCAGCTGGTCTTTCATCGACGCATCTGTGTTTCCCGCAATGGTCGAGTCCCGCCTGTTGCCGTTGTTGCAACCCTGACGCGCCGCCGCCCAATCCGAGAAGACGCCCTGGCTGTTGCCGACCGCTTCGCAGATCGTGGCACGCGTCGTCTCCATCTGCGGCCAGATTCCCCCTACCAGCGCCTGGGCCGTTTCGCAGCTCGAGATATTCATCTGATTGAGGAGTTGCGCCTTCTGGCTGAACTCGTCCATCACCTTGCCGATCTCGGGTGAAACGGAGTCGATGGCGAGCTTGAACGCAAAGCCGAGCGCATTGTTGGCGGTCGCCTTCAGCATCGCGATGATCTCGCTGGCATTGATGAAGGAGAAGCTCCCGCTGAAGAGATCGATACCTCCGCAGCCCGCACGCGCGCTCGGAAGCTGAAGGTTGAATGGCTGGACGCTCTTCTGTGGGAAGCGGGTCCAGACATTGCCTAGCGAGTAATAGCCCGCCGATTGGCCCTGAAACGCCGATGGTCCGGTGACGTTTGCGGCGCCGCCCACGTCGGAAAAGAAGCTGTTCATCTCGGAGGCGACGTCTGCCCGCGCGGTCCCGCTGAACGCGAGATTGGCGATAGCCAGCATTCCCGCCCCCGCGACCGACGAACGAAGCACGCGGCGAATGAAGCCGCGACGGCGTACCTGTCCCATCAGAAGTCGCTCCCCACCTTGGTGTTCGTCAGCGCGAAAATGCGATCCATGATCTCGTCCGCGCTGAGAATTCCGTATCCCACTGGAATCGTGCGTTTGGTGACGGTGTCGAACAGGACGAGCGCCGGCGTTTCGTTCCCCGGCACGCCCATCCGGGCGCGCTGGCCCGCATCGACGACATAGTTCGGAAAATCGCGGCTCGGTCCCCCGTCCATCGAAACCGCCATCACCGCCATGCCGTGACTGTCGGCCACGGATCGCAGGATCGGTGAGAACAGATCGCATGCACCGCAGCTTTGCGCATAGAAGTAGAACAGACCGTAGCGCTGTCTGAGGTTCGCCATGACCGCATCGCGATCGGCGCGCCGGTTATCGAGCCAGGCTCGTTTGCCCACCGTCGAGACGGGTCGCTGCAGCGTGTAGTCGAGATCGGGATTTTGCCACAACGCGCGCTGCCAGGTATCGGAGAAGGTCGAAGCACGATCGAGCTGTTCGCGCTGGAAGCGGACGTAAGCGATGACATTTTCCTCGGTGGGTTCGAGGATCGCCCGCGCCTTCAACTCATCCAACTGGCGCGTGATCGCGGACATGCGCTCGACCGCGCTCGATGGAGCCTGGAATGTTTGTTTCTCCGGCTCCGTCTCTCGCGGCTTGCTGCAATAGAACCATCGACCGAGCCTGCGTTCGGCACAGTAAAAGTCATCGCCGGCATCAGTCCGTTCGACGCCTTCCGATGCTCCACTGCGCGACTGCGCCGCTGCGGGGACAGCCAGGCCGGCGAGCGATAGCGCCAGAAACGGCGCCCCCATGATTGGATGCATGGACAAACTTCCTTTCTGATCGAGACCTTCACCCACGAGCCGCATGCGCTGGAGGGACCGGGAAAGGTCCGCGGGGGCCGGAGGCCGCGGGAGCGTCGAGCCGGCCGATTGCACCGAAGAGCTGCGCGTCGCGTCTTGCGCGACCATATTATTTGCCGTGCAGGTCATAGTAGCCTTGAATTTTCTGCTGGATCTGGGCCATCGTCTCGACCTCGTCCGGAAGCCGCGCGGCGTCGACGAACTCGGCATAGACTTCAGTGAAATCCATGAGGGAAAGATCGAGGCGGGCGAATTCCTCGATCGCAAAACCAAGGCATTGCTCCTTCTTGGGAGCGGCCCAGGGCTTGCCAAGCTGAATCCTCCCCTGCTCCTGCAGGATACGACTGAGCTTGCTTTCAAAGCAGCAATAAGCCGTGCGCCGGGTCTTGCAGATCCCGAGAAAGCTCGAGGAACAGTAGGTGCCGACTTTGTGGCAGAAGCCCATACGATCCTTGATATCGAGCTTCATCTCGTCCTGTGAGCATGCGAAGAGCGCGAGGAACGGCGTGGCGAGGGCCGCGATCGCGCCCGGACCGCCGGCGAGCGCGGCGGCGCCCGCGCCCACGCTCAACAAGCCCGACACCTTGCCGGCACAGCAATTGATCAGCCCGAATACCGGCTTGTGGCAGGTCTCGCGCGTGCCCTGGAAGACCGTGAAGTTGTTCTCGTCGAACTCCTTGCCGGCCTGGTCGATCGAGTGAAGAGCGACCAGCGCATCCTTGAACTCGGTCGATGCCTCGCGCACGATCGGCTCGCAGTCGCCGTTGATGCAATAGACATCGTCGCCGCAGATATATTGCGGCGCATCGCTGACGGCGCTGCCGGGTGTCGGACAGCGATAGATCCGTTCCTCAACTTTGCAGGCACCATCCGGCTCCTCGTCAAGGCATTCGGTGCGCAAAAAGGTGCAGCTTCCGTTCGCTTCCAGGTCGCTGCAGTCATTTGCCGGCGTGAAATGATGACACACATAATCGCGCCTCCACGCCCAGCAGGCTTGCGCCACCGGGACGCCGTCGATGATCCGCGTTTCGGGTCCTTCCGTGCAAACATCCCCGCCAGGCTGGAGCAAACACATTTCATCCCCGGCGAGGCCGCCGCAGCTGTCGATCTTTCTTGTTACGACGGTGCTCGTGCGGCCCTGTGCATGCCAGGAGGCCCCGGTAAGCGGGCTGACGCTGAGCGCGATCGGCAAATCCGCCGTGCATTCATACTCCGTCGCATAATAATCATCGCAATATTTATTGTCAGGCCAGGGCCAGCCATAGTCGCGATGGGCAGCGCAGGCCTGCTTCCAAACGCCTGTCGGCTTGCAGACTCCTGAGGCAATATGCGGAGCGATGGCCGCGTAGCGTGCGAACGGAGTTCCATATGCGCTGTCGGGCACGACATAGTATTTGTAGCTCTCGACCGTTTGCACCTCCGGCACCATGCGGATGGTGCAGGTCTCGGGCCTTTCCTCGACTTTGGTGCCGCTGTTGCAGGTCGCCTCGTAATAGCCCTGCGATCCGGCGCCCGGCGGGAGCGGTACGCACGAGCCGGAGCTTCCCCCCATGCTCTCCCCGGCGAGATAGGCCGATGGATCATTCTCGACGGTTGTTGCGCGAGCGGTAGTCTCGAGGATCTCGGAATTGCTGAACGTCGGTCGTGTCCGGTCCGCGTCCGTGACGATGCGATACTGCTCGTTCGACGACTTTGTCGCCGCAGCTTGTGCCTCCATTCTCTCGGGATCGTCGAAATAGGCGCCTTGCGGCAGGGAAGTGCCGCCGTAGCCCGGCACCACCTCCGCGCGGGCATTGTCGGTCGGCACCAGCGTCGAATCCTGACGCTTCTCATCGGCCAGCGAACGCCCTTCCTGGCGCGCTTCCTCGACTGACATCTGGGCCGAAACCGGGGAGGCGGCCCCAAGGCCGGCAATCAGCAACATCAGCGAGAAGCGGACGTTCACGGCAAAGCGCTCCGCAGGTTGGAGAGGCCGACGGCTGCGACGCGCGCGCCCGGACCATTGCCCCCGGCAAAGGACGATAACGCATATTCGACAGTCACATTGCCGATCATCCGGTCGTGAGGCGGAACTTTGGTTTGGCATGAAAAGCCGGCACAAAGGTCGAAATCAGATGAGACGGCGACGTAGGTCGGCACCGCCTGGACGTCGAAGGCGCGGAATAGTCTCGGGTCGATACCGATGTTGGCGAAATCGTCCTCCCGGTGCACGATCTTGCTCAGGGCCTGCGTGAATTCCTTCATCGAATTGTTCGGAAACCCGCGGAAAACCACGATGCCCCCTGCCCTCGCCGTGTCCTGGATGAGCTGGCGAAGCGCCTTGGGCGGCATCGATAGGCTGGCGAACGCGATCAGCTGCGGCGCCTCTCCTCCGCCGGCATTGGCGTTCGTCGCCGCACCCTGCACGATCTCGTCGAAGTCGACCGCCCCGGCAGGTCCTTTCGGCAGATCGGTGCCCGCGACGCGCTGCATGCTCTCCATGCCGCTGTCACGCACGATAGCCGCCTCTTCCCGAAACGCGTCACCGCGATCCTTGATCTGATCGACGAACGCCTCGGCATCCGCCTGAAGGTCCGCCGATCGCTTCTTGATGGCCTGGACATCGATGCCATCGACCGTTTGGGCCAGGAGAGCGGTCATGCTGGCGGCCGCGACGAGGCCAACAGCGCTCACGAGGAGAAATCGCATCGCTCCCCCCTTCACAGCACGCAGCAGTTGCGCTTGCGCCAGACCAGATAGCCCATGTCCTCGCCCCCAGCGGGATAGGCGCGGCCGGCATCCGGCGGCATTGTCGATGCTCCGATCGCCGAGCAGGCGAAGCGCCCGCTCACGGTCGGGATCGGATTGGTCATCTGAAACCGGTACTGCTGTTTGCGCATGACCGGCATGAGGTACTTCTTGCACAGGCCTGCCGAACCCATGGTGCCCCAGGCGAGCGCCTGCCGGTGCATCTTGTAGGCAAAGCGCGACAAGGCGAGCCGCGAGGACTGGACATGGTCGATCGACGCCGGAATGTTTCCATTGAGCGGGTACATCCCGCCCTGGCAACCTGCGCACCAGAATAACTGGTCGAGCGGCAGGTTCACCGTGCCGGCGATGCAGTCGCCCGCGCAAGCAGCCTTTGCGAGCGGATTTGCGAAGATAATCGCTTCGGGATTGATGAGCGCCGCAAGCGCGTCATCCTGCCAGAGCGGGTCGATTTCGGTCATATAGGCGATGTCGAAGCTCGCCTGCTCGAAGCAGACGAAGTCGGTAAGGATTTCCATCCAGTAGAGCAGCGGATAGATATACCAATGCACATGCCATTTGGCCGTGCTCTGCGACCTCCCGCCGACCATCGACGGGCCGGCCAGGTAGCCCTGACCGATATCGAAGCCCGGAGCGATGCGCACGCCGCCCAGGTTAGGGAAACACCAGGGTTTCATGGTGACGTCCGCCAGGCGAGCCGGCTCCCAGAAGCCCACGGAAATGCCGATGCGCGGGAGGGGATCTGCACAGGCGCATATGGGAGATGTGGGGTTTTTTGTATCGGGACGGCCGCTCGGCCAGATCTTCAATCCGCCCACCGACAGCGGAAACAGGCATGACCAGCAGACGTCGGTGATCGGATTGACGAACTTCCCATTGCAGGTGGGACCGGCCGCCTCGGCGCGTGGCGCCAGCATGATCGCGAACAGGGCGATGAGGAACGTGCCGAACACCGATCGAAGGCCGCGCATCATTCTCTCTCCGCCAGTTGATCGAGATACGCCGCATCGGCGCGCTGCTTCGCCCGAAGGTAAAGAACCGTGACCACAAGCGTCGCGCCGAGCAGCAGTCCGATCAGACAGGGTGCGGCTTGGCCGATGCGACCGCGCAACTGGTCCAGAAGAACCACGGTGGCTGCCAGGGTGACACAGAGCGCGAGCCAGACGAGCCGGAAGGTTCTAAGCCTCGAAGTCTCGGGCGCGGCCATCGGCGTTCGGAGCATGTCGAGCCACTGCGCCATCAGCCGGGCTTTCCGGGCTTCAGCACGACCTCGGAAACGCGCATCGACCTGCCGCTCTGGCTGACCACGGCAGGCGTATGCTCAATCCCAAATGTTGCGGTGAGCTTGCCCTCCTGGTCGAAATAGAAGCGCCGTTTCTTCGCCGTCATCGCATCGATCGGCGAGCCGTTGACGAAGATGATCTTCGCCTTGAGATCCGTATAGCGCGAGGTCGCCCACGCGAGTTGGGCCGTATCGTCGCCATCGACGAAGACAAGGTCCTGCCTGAGCGCGACAAAATCGAGCGGATTGATGCGGTGGCCGGCACCGGCGATCAGATTGCCCTTCTGGTCCCGAATGTCGCGCTCGATTGCGATGGTCGGATCATAATCCCAGCTTCGTCCAATTCGCGCCGGAGTGATCCCCTCGACAGGCTTCGGTCGGCGAACTCTCTGCTCGACCCTTCTGGCAAACTGCGCGTTCATCCGGGCCAGCTCGCCGCTGGCCTCCGCCCGTCGCAGCCGGGTCTCGATCGCCGCCAGCAGATCCGTCTCGATGATAGGGAACACCTGGCCGGCATGGCCATAATCCCTGGCCTCACCACGGTTGGGGCCGATGAGGAGCATGGCCGCCGCGAACGAGAGGATGCCGGCACCGCCAGTCAGAATGGTTTTCACAGAATTGGCTCCCCGGTTCCAATGATATGCCGGCCGCAAACAAAGCCGATCTCGGCATAGCGGCTGTCGAACCCGTCCTTGTGCGGCGTCGCCGCGAAGTAGCAGCCTTGAGGAACGGCCCCCGTTGCACCGGGCACAAGGCGCTCGCCCGCCTTGGTGAAGGGCTTCATGCGAACCGACGGCACGCCGTTGATCGTGACCGTCATGCCGTCATGCGCGATCACGTCTCCCGCGACAGCATAGACCTTCTTTCCGAACATCCTTGGCCTGGCGCCAAAATGGCGGTGCAGTAGCGCGCTCGCGGGCGGGTCGAAGAATATGAACTCTCCCTTTGCCGGCAGTCGGCCTCGCTCGATAAGGAAAGCCCAGTTCGGCAGGGAGTCTGTCGTATTGATAAGGAAGAGGTGGCTATCACTCCAATCTGCCAGCCCTTTCAGGACAACGCTTCCGCCGACGAAGGCGCCAAGCAGCAGCCAAGGTCCGAGTGTTGGTCGCCAGCGCCGCTTCGGCGCGTCATTGACCGCTGCTGCCATCTGGACCTCCAAAGGTTGGAACGGTGGCCGCTGGCGGGGCGTACTGTGGCGCCTGCTCGGGCGGCGTTCCGGGCATCACTGGCATCGTGGCCATGGGCTCCGCGTAGCCGGTAGGCGCTGCGGGCTGCTGCGGTTGCGCCGCGAGCATGGCTTGCTGCTCGAGTTGCTGGAGTTCCAAAGCCGGTGCCTGCTTCGGCCGAGTTACGCCGGAGGCATAGACCGCCTCCTTCAGCTTGTCGGTGATGTCCGGGACGTTCTTCGTGAGCACGGCCTCTCCGACGAGCACGATCTGACCGCCCGAGCTTCGCCGCTCGAGCTCCTTGTCGAGCGACGCCATGAACTTGCGCATCTCCACCTCGACTTGCGCCGGCGGAGAAGTGGAGCGCGCTTGTGCCTGGACATACTCCCCGACAATCGATGACAGACGCGCCGAGACGATCCGCTCCTCATGAGGCGTGATCAGCGCCTTCGTGACCCACATCCCCCAAATCAGGACACCAAGGACAAGAAGGCCCGCAACGATCTGAACGGGCGCGAAGCCCGCGAAGAATGCGCGCTTCGCGCCCGTCGCCGGCCGGGGCGCCGGCGCCGGCAGGTTGAGCTCGGTCTGTTCAGCCATGATCAGCTTTTCCTTCGGGCAGGGCCGCAGGCACAATCCTCTCATGGCGCAGAACGATCAGTCCGGTGGCAAGCAGGAGATGTGCGGCGATGAAGATATTCTTGAATGATGCGATGCGCTCAGGAGACGCGGCGACGTAGCGGGTCGTCAGGTTGTTGAGCTGGTGCATGAACCCGTCGAGCGAGAAACCGCCGAGTGCGATGAAGAAGAGCGCGAACAGGCCCCAGGTCAACAAGAGCGTAGTCGCCGTGAAACCGATCAGGTGCAGATAAAAGTGAAGTATGGCCCGCAAGGCGGACCGTCGGCCGACCACGATGTCCGCGCCATTCGTTCGAGGTGCTGCCGGTTCCATGGCCTACTCCGCCGCCTCGGCGATGCCGCCTTGCCCATGCGCCGCCCATTTTTCCGGATTATCCGGGAAGGCGATCCGTTCGATGGCTTCATCCATGCCGAGCCCTCGGGCGACCAGCGCCTCGATCGCCGCATAGACCGCCGGGCTTGAAGAATAGACGGTGGCCGAAAATGGATCGAGCACGAGCCTGCCGATGGCCAGCGTCTCGGGGCCCTTGATGAGGATGTCGGAATATTCATGCCCGTTGATCTTCAAGGACCGCAACAGCGCGTCAGTATAGTCGTCCATCTCGAAGCGGTCGTGTTTTTTGAAATCGGCGATCGTCTCGGGCTTCTGCTGGAGAATGACGAACCAGTCGGAGTTCTCCAGTGCCGCGACAGATCCCGCCGACTTGTAGTAATCGTTCAGGGACTGCGTCGCCGTCACCAGCGACGCGCCATATTTGCGGCAGGTGCGCGCATAGGTCTCGATAAATTCGGCCATGGCGCCGCCGCGCAGCATTTGCCACGCTTCATCCAGAAGCAGAGCCTTGGGGACCGAACGATCGATTTTGCGCATCATCTGCTGCGACATGAACATGATCGCAGTCAGCACGACGCTGCGCAGTTCCTCACGCGACGAAAGATCCGAGAGCTCGAAGACCGTGAGCTGCGCCGACAGTTCAAACGATACCTCTCCCTGGAAGAAACGCCCGTATGTCCCTGCCGATGCGAAGGGGCGCATGGCGATGCCAAGATCCATGGCAAGCCCGTTCCCGGTGGCATCGAGCGCTGCGATCACATCATCGATCGAGCCTCGCCGCCCTTTTTCGCTCCAGACGCTGTTGACCGCGCCGTCGATCAGGCCGCGCTCGGTATCGTTCAGCCGGTCGATGTGACGCGCCATCTGGTTCACGATGGCTTTGAGCATCGCCATGCAGTCGAGCAGGTAGTCCTCGTCGCGGTGGGCCAGCTCCTCATCGATCATGCTGAAGGGATTGAGGCTGAAGCCGGACGACATTGTAAATTCGACGAAGGCGCCGCCCTGGAGTTTGGCGGAGTGCTCGAAGGATCGTCCATCATCGATGACCACGACCCGGGCGCCGGCACCGCATAGGGAGGCGCAGAGTTCCTGGAGCGTCACCGATTTGCCCGACCCAGACTTGCCGAAGACAGCAACATTGTGGTTGCCCGCCGCATTCTCGAACGGACTCCAGAAAAAGGGTTGCCCGCGCCGGCCTACGAGCATGAGGTGCGGCACCTGGCCGCCGAGATATTCGCCCTGTATCGGCGCCAGGTTCGCAGCCGTTGTCGTGAGCAACGTGCGCATCCGCTTCATGCGCTCGAGATCGCGTGCAAGCCCGTTGGCCATCGTCATGGGCATGGCGCACAGCAGGCCCATTATCTGCAGGTACCGATCGTCAAGCAGATCCCAGCCCGCCGCGCGATAAACCGATTTGAGCACGCGTTCGTTTGCGTCGCCCCGCCCTTTCGGTGAGAAGGAGGTCACGCTGAAGAAAACACGTACCAGCTTGCGGCCCTGTCGCAGCTCGTCGTTGACGTAGCGCCATTCCTGGCTTTGCTCGCGCAGCTGCGGCAGGAAGCGTGCCGACTTGGAATCCGCAAGGCTCGTGGTTCGCATAAATTTGAAGCTGGCCTTGTTCGACGATGCCAGTGGATCGGGGAACTCGACGCACAAATTCGTCGCGACCGGACAGGGCATTCTGAGCTTGTCGGTGAAGATGTCGCCGATGAGCCGGGCGACATCCCAGGGCGCCCAGCGGCTCGGCAGGTTCCGCACTGAAAACGAGCGAACGTCGAAGACGTCGGGCAGAATCTCGCCGATCTCGGGCGCCTCATCCACCGTCGCCCCGGTCGGCCGAAATCGTTCGGTTCGCAGCAGCATGCGATCAGGTTCGATGTGAAGCTCGACATCGCGGCGAACGGCCTGGTCCGCAATGGGATCGAGCGGATTGTAGTTGACGACGTCCTCCCCCGCGGCTGTGGTCGGCGATGTAATGTCGTCGATCCACCCGATGAGATCGGTCGGGTCCATCTTGCGAGCCGACACGTTGATCGACGCGAGCGTCGAAATCAGACCGTCCATTACCGCCACGATCTCCTCGACCGACACGCTCGAGGATTCCGGGGTTGAGTAGGAGATCGCTACGCGGTGGTTGCGTAGCGAAAATGGTGCGTCCGCGGAGAGCGATCGCCACACCCCGTCGGTCAGGAAGTCGACCCGGTGCTTCGCCATGCGCTCGTAGACGCCGCGAGCCGAGTAGCGCGGAAGATACCAGCGCGAGAGGCGCTCGGACACGCGCGGACTCATCCACTGGTGGAATTGCAGACATCCCGGCGCGGGGATCGCTTCGGAAAGGAACTGGGTAAGGATCTCCCCTGTCCGTTCGTCCGCACCGATCAGGGGCGCTGCCTCAATGACAAACCCCCGCGACGCGCTGTTGTAGAACACGCCTGTCCTTGCGTCGAAGCTGCGATAAGGGAGCCAGTCGGCCAGCATCGGCACGCCAAGTTCCGGCCGATCCGCATCAGGGCGCCGACGGTCGCCCAGGATCCCTGAAAGAACGCTCTCGACGAAGCCGCCCCTTCCCGTCATCTCATTGATCCTCCGGCACTGATGCCGGGAAATCCGCCGCGCGTACGCTCGGAGCAGATATGATCGGCTTCGAGGCGGCGGGGGTGCCATCAGCGGCTGCGTCACGTGTGTCGTTCGTGGCGGACCCGGCAACCGCCCGATAGATGGGATCGGTCTTCACCCGTTCGGCAGCTTGCTCGCCCGCTGCGGAGATCGTCGTCGGCGGTGGCGCAAAAACCATCGACTCCCTCGCATGGCCGCCCGCCGGCGCCCCAGAGGGGGGCATGGGCGCCGGCAAGGCGACTACGGATCGTGGTGCGTGGGCAACACCATCCGCGGGGGCTGCAGCGGATGGGCTTTTGGGCTGTTGCGCGAGCCGCGCGGCGACATCCGCCTTGATTGTCTCGCGCGGGTCGGCTCTTCTTGCACGCGCGGCAGCGACAGCAGCCGCATCCGGCGCGGCAGGATCCCCGAGACCTGGTGATCCGCCCGGCGGATCGATGCGGTCGACCGCATCTGCCAGGCTTTCCATGACGCCTGGCGGGTATTCCAGACGCACGTTGGACGGGGCGGCCTGCGTAAGACCGGGCTGCCATTCACCGCTCGCGACGACCGCATGTATGGCGCTTCTCTCATGCAGGCGGCCGCGTTCGTCGATGTAGGGCTGGAAGACGATCCGCAGCACCTTCTCGCGGGTCCGTGCCGGATCGATGGCGACAGCGGTGGCGGTTCGAATCGACGAGTCACGACTTCTCCGACCCCTTGTGGAACGCGGAGTAGCGCCGCCGGGAGTTGCGGCGCCTTCCGCTCCATCGGCGGCAATCATGGCAAGCGCGCGATCATCGATCGTCGCGCTCGGCGCGCAGACACCGTCAGGTGCCGCGCAGGAGAAGTCGCCGCGCACATTTCCCCCGAGCGCGGCGCATCCTCCAACCGCGAGAGCGCTTGAAAGCAGGAGCGGTGTTGCGAGACGGCGCCAATGGCTGCGGAACGCCGTGTTCCTCATGACCGCGCCTCCCGGAGCCACGCTTCGAGGAAGGCCCGGGGGCGATACCCTTCGATCACCGCGCCGTCGCTGCGTACGATGACGGGCGTGCCACTGAGGCCGTTGCGCCTGGCAAATGCCTCGTTTGCATCGAGACCGGACGTGTTGCACGAAGCCTCGTCCTTTATCGGCCGCCCGGCGTAGGCGGCATGGAGTGCGGACGCGCGGTTCTTGGCGCAGTAGACCTGGTCGGCGAGGTCTCGGCTTCCCAGAACCGAAATCGGCCGCTCGACCACGCGCACGTTCATGTCCTTGAGAACGCTCGTCAGCGCTCGACAATAGCTGCAGCGAAAGTCCGAAAAGACCGTAACGGTCGGCCCCGCCGGATTTCCCCAGACGATCGCACCATCCTTCGGCAGGCTCGCGAGTGAAAGCGTGCGCGCCGTGGCTGGACCTGTCGGCCGCTCGAGCCGTGCCGGCGCTGTCGCCAGCTGCTGGCTCGCCACCTCTTCACCACTGGAGGCGAGGGCGTTTGCCCGCGCAGCGGAGCCGACCAGCATGTCGGGATTCATTTCGAGCAGCCGCGCGGCGGTGACGTCCTGGCGGGTCTGCATGTCATAGACGCGCCCGATCACCAGATAGCGAGCGCTGGAGTCGACATAGAAGAGGTTCTCGCCTGCGGTAATCTCGCACAGACCCGATATCTTTTTGCAGTCGATCGCGCTGACCGCCGTCTTGGGCAACCGCGTCTTCAGCAGAGCCAGAACCTGGCTTTCGGTGCTGCTCACATCTGCGGCCAGCGCGATGCCCGCGATGCTGAAGACCGCACCGGTTGCCACCAGAAGGCGCGATCGCCGAGTGAGCGAGCGGACACGATCAATTGCGGACATAGACACCCTCCAAGAAAACAATTTCGACATCGATCCCCGTCGGCATTTCGATCACCGGCTGATATTGCTCGGCGCGCTCGATCAGATATTTCGACACCATGTCGCCCGACTGCGCGACGCCTTCGCCGAGGCCGCCTTCGAGGATCTCGCCGGTCGAAAGCTTGTCGCGCTGCCCGTTCGTGGTGATGTTGGTTCCCTGAAACACGCTGTTTGCATTCGCGGAGAAGCCGCGGCCGAAACCGCCGGCGAGCCCGGCCAGGAACGCCTGGGTGATGAGCGAGCCCTCGCGGGAGACCACCCGGCCGCGCACGCCTGTCTTGCCCCCGAAGGCAATGAATCCCTTGACCTCCGACACGGCGTAGCGGCCGCCCGGCTGCGGACAGGTCATCTTCTGCAGCTTGACGTAGACCTTCTCACTCGAGAGATCCCCGCGCGCCGCGCCGTTGATGAGACAGCCTTCGATCCTGGTCGTGAGGAGCCGGCCATTCTGATAGACCGACCGTGCCGGCCCGGTGACGCGCAGCACGACCGGAAGCGGGTCGGTCTGGCTGTTTACGCCGGCGCCCGCATCGACCCCGACGATCACCTTGGCCCGGGCGAAACTGTTGGGAGGCAGATAGTTGACGCTGTCCGTATAGGTGGTGTTGCCCTTGGCGACCCGCGTCGCGTTCCCCGCCTCTTCCGTGTTGAAGCTGACAAGCTTCACTTCGCTTGCACCGGTCACGGGGCCGCGAGCTGCGTCGCCTGGAGCACCATCGGGACGCTGGTAAGCCTGCGGTCCGTTCGGGCCGTAGAGCGCTGCCGGGCCGGGAGCGGGTGGCGTGGCAGCCGGGCGCGCATTGATCTGGCGTCGCAGCTGCTCGTTCTCGGCCTGATAGGCCGACAGAACGCGCTGGCCGTCAGCCTGCATCGCCTGGTTCTGACCCTTGAGCGCCTCCACCTGGGCGGTCAGCATTTCCAGCCGGCGGTTCTGGCCATCGATCGACTTCAACTGATTTTCGGTCGACTGGAAGCGGTTCTCCGAGAGCGCCATCCACTCCTGCTGCGAAAGGTTGCGGTTCACCAGATCCTTGGTCGAAACGGTGACCTCGCTCGTGCCGTCGCCGGCGAGCTTGTCGTCTTTCTCGTCTCCGCTGAAGATCCAGAATGAGGAGAGGACCAGGCCGGCGCCCGCTACTCCAGCCAGCAACAGGCGCTGTTTGCGGCGAACGGCTTCGTTCGCGGCAAGATCACCGGCGACAGGAGAGACGCCCTCGCCCGAAGCCCCATCGAGAGCAGGACGCTTGCGGTTCAGGAAATCGAATAATGCCATGTCCTCACCTTCCGTTCCAGGACACGAGGTAGGCGGTGGTGGTCTTGCCCGGAGCGAGCTTGCTCTCGGTGATCGACACGGCCAGGGCGCTGGCTGGAGCGACCATTGCTTCGGTCAGCTCGACTTCCGACGGCCCCTTGTTCTCGATGCGCAGGACCTTGCCGCTAAGCTCTGAGCCGCGATATTCCGCGATCATCTGCACCTTGAGGGCGCCGACATAGACCGGACGCAAGGCGCGCTGGCGCATCTCGTAGCCGTCGGCGACCGCGTTCGAATACATGGCCTGAACCAGCTCGACCGCGGCATCGTGGGTTCCGAGCTTCTCGGTCGGCCCATTCTCTGCGGCGCGCTCGCTAGCGATCGCCGGATTGGAGACGAAGACCTGTGCGGCCTGGTCACCGCCGATCCGGCAAACGAACTTGTAGACATAGCCGCGCTTGCTCGTGGCGAAGAAGGACAGCGCCGGGCGGGAAAACCCGTCGGGAACGGACAGATAGATGTCGCCGCGGACCGGCTCGTTGACGACCGAGAAGTCATCGTTCGGATTGCCGGTCGAGATCTTTGAGACCGACGCGAACTCGTCTTCGACCAGGCTGATACGGGTCAGGTCCCTGGCGGATGCGTGGCAGTCGACCTGACTGCTGTCCGCGGCCATGATAGTCTGATCGGCCCAAGCGGGCTGTGCGGCCAAAAGGACGGCAGTAGCTATCAATACCGCGCCCATACTCCGGCTCACGTGGCAGTTCACGCGCGAGAGGAAGGCGGTGCCCGCAGCGGCGCTGCCGACGACATAGACGGACATCATTGATCCTTCCCCTGCTCGGCCGTCACCATGCCGAAGCCGATCAGCTTCAAAGACAGGCCGGAATATTCCCAATCGTACCGAAAGGTTCGGCGCTCATTCGAGATGACCCGATTGCCGACGATCGTGTGCAGGCTGCCCGTCACCTCCGAGCGCAACCCTTTCGTGTCGAGCCCCATCTTTTCGATCGTGAAGAATTGCGAGATCGAAGACCCGCGCTGCTCGTTCACGATCTTGAGCAGGTCCGCCTTGACCTTGCCCTGGGCGGACGGCGCTGTGATATCGAGCACCGAGTTCATCCAGTATTCGAGGTTCTGCGGGCTGCGATTGAGCGTGAGCACCACCGTGTCGCGCGTGATCATCTCAAGATATTCGCGGCTGACCCCTGCCGAGCTCACCGTAACCGGCGAATGCAGGATCGGCTGCAGCACGACTTCACGGTCCCGCGACACGGTGAAGATGAACAGCAGGATCGTCAGGGCGCCGAGAGCGACCGCGACGATTGCGAGCAGATTCCGCTGCCGCAGGACCCGTTGGCTGTACGAATGGCTGTAGGAAAGTTCCATATCACCCCGCCATCAAACGAAGGTACGAGGGTGGCGTGGCCCTCAGGCCGGTGAAGCCGGCCGGAAGAAACCAGTAGGCGAGATGGAGAAGCCATGACGTTGCCCGGCCTGCCTTCGCCTTTCTGAGACCCCACCAGCCCGCTCCTGAAAGCAGCATGCCGATGAGGATGTGCTGAGACAGGATCCCCCAGACGAAGGGGATGACCATCGCCAGGAACTCATCCAGGGTCCACAGCCCGATCAGCTCGGGATCATCCAGATGAGTCGGGATGACGTACTTGTCCGCCGCCATTGCACCACCCTCTCCTTGGGTCGACCAAAGCTGCTACTTCGTCCGACCGCAGGAATGATCAGATCGTCGCGGTGACCGTCGACGTGACAATGGGAATGCCCGTACCCGCGCCTACACCGACGCCGACCGGAATTGCGATCTGGCCCATGGAGAAGCGCCCGGAGGCGAGCGCGACGATGCCGCCGGCGAGCGAAAGCACCGTGATGATCTTGCCGCCCGAGCCTTCGAGGAAATCGGTGAACTTGGTGAGCGCCGTGTCGAAGGTGGTGTCGGCGCCGGCGAATGCCGGACCGGCGAACCAGAAGGAGGCGAACAGCAGGGCGGCGATCACGACGACCGCCAACTCTGTACGCCCGGTCTCTTTCAGGACTGACTGCATGTTGGGTTCCCTTCAGATGGAGACGCGACGAGAACCGCGCCCAGGGAAAGCTGACCAACGTGCGGCAGCGTCGTCACCGGCAGCTGTGTCGACGCGGAAAGAATCTTTCGCCAATCGAGGCCCTGCCCCCGGACACCGGGCGGACCGCCCGCTCATTCGGGGCGGGATGCCCCGGATTACAGGACAGCCTGACCCCCAATGCGGGGCAAGTTGCCCCAAGAATTGCGGCGCCGGCGGCGCCCCGATAGACTCGAGTCGCAACTCAGCGGATATTAATCATCGAGACTCCAGGCTTCGCCGCGGTACTCAGCGCTACGCTGATTTTCAGGAAGAAGGATTCATCTCGACGTGGGGACGATGGCCGCCGAACACGAAGGCTTTGTGCTCGATGTCTCCGGATATCTCTTTCGGCTGACGACCGAGTGCCTGCGTCTTTTCTCCAATGAGACGAGCGAGCATCAGACGCTTGCCTCGTTGGTCTCGGCGCGGCTCGCCGATCCGGGAACCGAGAGCAGGCACGACGTGCGCACGATGCGCGAGCATTTCGCGGCGATCCCGACCCATGGCGACATAAGAATCCGGCTTGCCATCTCAGATACGAATGCCCAGACGCTCGAGAAAATGCGGCTTGCGCTCGGCCTCCGCCTCGACACGATTCTCACAATCGGAGACGCGCTTTCTGCGCTGCTGTTCGACTATGTCGTCGAACTCAAGACCTCCCAGATACTGGGCCGGTTGTCGCTGGAGCAGTGCCTCGATACAGACGATCCAGCGCGTCCGGGCATCCGACTAAATTAGGAAGTCGCCCGACCTTTCACGGCCGATATTTCCGTATTTGAGCTGGAATATTGCGCTCACTCTGGGCCCAACGATGCTTGCAAACTGGGATTCACCGTGTTTGCCTTGTCCCCTAACGGGGAGGTTCGGGGCAATGTCATCTCGCGCCACAGCTGGATCATAGCTCATGTTCGAGCCGGATGACGAAACGATCCTGCGCGATTTCGTACCGCTGATCCGGTGCATGATGAACCGAAAAGACATCCCGCAACGCAAGCTCGCCGCCCTCACCAGCATCAGCAAGACACGCCTCGGACTGCTGCTTCACAGCGAACCGGTCAAACGCTCCCCCATGACAGTCGACGAGCTCCAGATCATCCTGCACGCGCTTGGGACCGACATCGTCGCGGCCTATGTGCGCATCAAGGCAAGCAGGACTATCCCTCAGCCTTTGATCGAGCGCCATGACGTGCTCTTCACGATGATCTGCGACGCATTCGTCGGCATGCCGGAAGGCCTGATCGTCCTGCTCGAAGAACTCGAAGGGATCGATGGTTCGGAGGTCCGACCGGAATGGGCGGTGCCCGTCAGGCGAGCTGTCATCCGGAAATTGCTGGACGAGGTGAGCGCCAAGGTCGCCCGGCGTGTACGCCTGGTCGAGAGCGATGACTTCCGGATCTAGACCGGCCAGGGTCGGTGTCTGGGTAGTTCCCGGCAGGCTCCTAGAAGAGCGAGACACTCGCTACGCGCGCGGACGGAGCAGGCTGAGGGGGGACCACGCTCGGGGTCTGCCGCGAAAGCACGGTTATTTGCCGGTAGACCCCGCTCAGGCGCGTCCAGTCCGTCAGGACATTGTCGACATAAGCCTTCGTCTCGGCGATGCGTGGCACGAGCCCGCCTCGCACCCTGCCCGGCCCGGCATTGTAGGCGGCAAGCGCCAGATGATAATGGCCGAACCTGTCGAGCTGCTGGCGAAGATATTTTGCCCCGCCGCGCAGATTGTCCTCGACGCTATAGCGGTTGACCCCCAACGAGGCTGCGGTCCCCGGCATGAGCTGAGTCAGGCCAAAGGCATTCTTGGGCGACAGCGCGTCGGGGCGATAACGGCTCTCGCGAATGATCATCGCGTCGAACAGCCCGACGGGAATCCCATATTCGCACGCGATTGCGCTCATCAGTTGATAGTAACTGGCGCGCCTGCTTTCCGCGTCGGCTCTCAGAAAGCCCGTCGGTCGATAGGGAAGCCCCCCACATCCCGGCTCGAAGCGATCTGCCGCGATGGCGAAGCTCGCGCCACCGCGCATCCACGCGGGAACGGATATGGCGGGCGTCGGCGGCAACCATCCGTCCGGCGCGCCCAGGCCTTCATTCTCGGCGCTGCCCGCTGCTGCCTGCTCGAGCGCAGAGCCACGATTTGCGAAGCTATTCGCCATCTGAAACTCTACCCACTGGCGGCTGAGATTATGCACCCGAAACATGGGCGGCCGTGGAGCGGTCGACACAGCGGCGGCCGTAGCGGGCGCTTCGGCTGTTTCGCTTCTTCCGCTCTCCGGCGCCGAAGCCGTCATCGTGATGAGCTGGACGCTGCGCGCAGGTTTAGCGCTTTTCGCCTGGGCAACCGCACCCCCCGACCCGGCCAGCATCCCAATGGCCAAACCGATCACCAGCGCCCTCATTGCACCCTCCCTGTTGCGGAACCAGTCCAAGGAAAGATCAGCAGCCTTCCGATTGTCAATCCGCGTGCCCGAGCAGTCCCTGCCGCGAAAATCATGGTCGGGAGGCGCCAATGTGGCTGATCCCGCGCAACACGGACGGGACCGGCGCCGGGCGGATTTCGCTGCCCCTTCCAGTCCGCGAGGCGCTCGTCCGCTGGTACGTCGGACAAGGCTCGCGCGCCGATGAGGAAGCGGGGATCATGCTTGTCCAACAGGCGCGCATCGGCGAGAGGTGGATCGCCTGCGACTGTTTGCCGACCGACGCGCCGCCACCGATCCTGACGCCGGCGTTCCTGTCGGAAGCAGAAACCTATTATCTGCGCCGTCTCACCAGCGTTAATCGCCCTGAACACAGGACCGACTGCCCCTTCTTCCGCGATCAGGCCACCAACCGGCTGAGTGAGGTTCGAACGCAGGAGAGCCCTGCCGATCCGCCGACCGGCTATTTCGAGGTGCTGCGTCCGGCGCCCGAGAAGCTGGCGCAGCGCCCCGAGGAGGAAAGCAGCGACGACAGAACGCGCCAGGCCTCGGTGCCAAGGCTCGCCCGTTTGCTCTGGCGCCTCATCAATCTATCCGGGCTCAACCGCACGCTTTGTCTCTCCGAGGAAAACCCGGAGCACTCGATCCGCGACGAATTCAAGACGCTGGCAGTCGCGGCGCAGCGCGTCGAAATCGCACCGGGTATCGAACTCGGCCGGGCGCTCTGGACGCATGCGCAGGCGCTCCACAGCAAACGCATCTATGCCCGGCTGCGCGAACTCGCTCGCACCTGGCCTCACGAACATGCGCCCCAGGGCTTCCTCGCTCTGTTCACACAGAAGTTCGAAGGCTCGACGATCCATGCCGCCGGGAGCGATCCGGTCGTGTTGGCCAACCGCGTTCAGTCGCCTTCGATCCGCGGCAATACCATCAAGGGTCCCTACCTGGCCCTCGTGGTTGCGGGACAATACCCCGAAGCGCATGGTTATGCGCCGCTTCGCGGCTATGCCCAGCCGATTTACTCAGGAAGGCGCTTCATACCTGTCGATTCCGAGTTTGAGCGCACAATCCTGCGCGATCTGTTGCGGCTGCGCTGGTCCTTTGACCGCGCAGGACTCGACCTTCTCATCGAAAAGCCCGTGTTCGACACGCTCACGCCGATCGGATCATGCCGTCCGGATTTTCGGTTGGAAGCGCGCTCGCGCAGCACCGGGGAAACGCGGGAGATCATCGTCGAGGCAATGGGATCGATCGATGAAGCCTATCTCGCCACGAAAGCCGTGACCCATCCCCGCATGGAGCAGATCGCCCCGGTTCTGTGCCTGTCACCGGATGATGTAGACGACGCGCGGATCGCGCCGCTCGTGCGAAAGGCGTTCGGCTTGTGACCGTGACCTCTCGTTCCGCTTCGAGAGAACGGCTCCGAACCCGCAGCATCCGAAATGCTTGGCCTATACCCTGCCCAAACCTGAAAGCGCACAGTCGGCAGACTGACGCAAATCACATCGATCTCGCCGTCGCCGTTGGCGCTAGGGATGGACGGTCCAGCCCAGATAAAGTACCTTAGCGTAAGGTAATACCTTTTGCTACGGAGGTCGCACTATGGCAGCGGCAACATCAATCAAACTCGATGATGCTCTTAAGGGGCGCGTCCAGCACCTGGCCGAAGCGCGTCGGCGCAGCTCGCATTGGATTATGCGCGAAGCCATCGCACAGTATGTCGAACGCGAGGAAAAGCGCGAGGCGTTCCGGCAGGACGCCATACGGGCATGGGACGAATATCAGCAAACGGGTTTGCATCTGACGCTTGAGGAAGCCGACGCCTGGTTGGCGAAGCTCGAAGCGGGCGAGGACGCGGAGCCCCCTAAGTGCCACGTCTGATCTGGACGCCGAATGCGCTGGCCGATGTTCAGCGGCTCTATCGCTGGCTCTTGCCCAAGGATGCCGAAGCCGCGAGCCGCGCGGTTGCAACCATCCGGGCTGGGGTCAGGATTCTGGCAGCATCACCGCGCATCGGCCGTCCGGTGGAGGAAATGGACCCTGACTATCGAGAGAAGCTGATCGATTTCGGTAATAGCGGTTATGTTGCCCTCTATCGCCACGATGGCGAGACGGTGGTGATCTTGGCCGTCCGCCATCAAAAGGAGGCGGGCTATCCATAGGCGCCGACATGGCGTCAGCAGGCTCTTGCGTGTCGCGTTCGCCGTAGTAGATCGGCCGCTTCGCCGCGAGATACGGTCGCGCGGCTTCGCCATCGGTCGATTGGATCACCACTGCGTCTCAAGTGCAATGCCCAACACGCGTGGGTTTCCAAGCACCGCGCGCGGCAGTCCGTCGAGGCGATAGTGATAGTAGTGATTGTCGAAGATGTTGCTGGCGAAAGCCGACATCGTCCAATGCGCTGTTTCGTAGGCGACACGCGCGTTCACCAGCGTGCGTCCGCCGGCCCGCGATGCGCTTTGGGGAAGGCGAACCTCGGTGAAGACCGTTGAACGATGACTGGCGTTCACGTTAACGGCAACTCGATCGAGGGGACGAATGTTGGCGCCACCGGCGAGAGTCCAGTGCGGAGCGTGGGCGAATGTAAGGCCGTCATAGTCCGTCACGCTGCCAACCGTCGTGGCAAACTCATCGAACTTCGTGCGTGAGTATCCCACTGAAGCGTACCAGTCGAAAGCGCCCCCGGGGTGGTGCGTCGCCTCGATCTCGAACCCGTAGAGATGTGACGATCCCGCATTGACGATGTGAGTGTCGTAGATACTCAGTCCGAAATTGGCCGGAACCTGCTGATCCTTCCAGTCGACATAGAAGGCGTTGGCATTCAGTGTCAGCCGTCCATCGAGCCACGCGGATCGTAGCGACAACTCATAGTTCCAGGTGAATTCGGGATCGAAGGCAAAGGTGGCCGAACGCGCGATGTTGCTGCTCGAGCCACCCGAGCGATAGCCCCGCTGGACGGTGAAGGCCGTCATGAAATCCGGCATCCAAACCATTTGGATCCCCGCCTTCGGCAAAAAGGCCTCGAAGGTCCGATCGATAGCGGCAGCCGAGCCGCTCGCCTGGGCCACGATGCTGGCAACGCCCTGGTTAATTGCCGATACCGTGCTGTTCAACGGTGAGCCGACCGACCCGAAAGCCCTGGGATCAGGATAGGTGCCGGCGAAGCTCGCGGCCTGATCGATTCCCAAGCTGCTCGTTTCGTGATCGTAGCGAAACCCGGCCGTGACGGAGAGCCTCTCGGTGAGCTTGAATTGCGCATCTCCGAACAGGGCATAAGACCGCACGTGACCAGAGGCATCCGCTGAAAAGTCCACCGGGATTGCCGGCAAGACCTGACTGTATAATCCTGCAACGAACTGCGCGGTTGGCGCGTCGATGCCATTGCTCCGCAGCAGTGCGGTTATCGTGTCGACCGGCGTGGGCACGCTATCTTCGCTCGCCGTCCTGCTTCGGGTCCTGCGATCATAGAGGAATGCCCCGATCAACCCGCTGAGGCGATCGCCTTCATAGTTCAACCGGAGTTCCTGGGACAGCGTCCGGTAGCGATTGCGCTGCTGATAGGCGCCGCCATCCGCGGCCGTCATGTCGTTATCGAAGCGATTGAATTCGCCGATTTCGTTCATGGCCGTGATTGCCGTCAGGGAGAGACCTGCGCCCAAATTGTAGCGCAGATCCGCGGTCGCGATATCGGTGTTCGCCTCACTGTCGTTGGACATGTCGGAAAAATTTCGCCGATGGTCGAAAAAGTCGGGCACAGACGTATCGGCGAAGCTGAAGGAATAGCCGCTGTAGCGGTCATAGCGCGTGTAGCCGAACCGCGCCTCGAAGCCCGGAACGGTCGGCGGCGTCCACAAGAGCTTCGCGCGGAGCTGGGTTGAATCGAGAGGATTCTCGTTCGCACGCCGTGTCGGGTTCCAGGTAAACCCGTCAGCATCGCGCTTTTCCATGCTGACGCGGAACGCGAGCTCTCCCGGCAAGATCGGACCGCCCAGCGCTGCGGCGAACTGTGTCTCTTCTGCATCGGTTAGCATGGCACGAGCCCGCAGCTCCCACTCCATGGTCGGTTCCGCCGTCCGCATGATGATCGCTCCTGCCAGGGTGTTCAGCCCTTGCAAGGTCGACTGTGGGCCTCGCATAATTTCCACCTGCCGGACGTCCCAGATATCCGTCGGCGACGCATGGACCATAGCGGCCGGCACAGCAGCTCCATCGACAAATATCGTGGCGAGGGCTGCCCCCTCGCCGCCCACGATCCCTCGATCGGCGATACCCCGGATAGTAAACCCGCCGGCGCTGTACGTCTCCGTCACGTTCGCCGTGCGCTGGTATAGCTCCTGGAGGGAAACCAGGTTCTCCTTCTCGATGCGCCGGACGGTGGTCACGGCCACGCTGCTGGGCGTGACCTGCAGGGGTCTCTGTTCCTTCTCCCCTGTCACGATGATTGCGGTGTGGGTTCCGGCATTGCGCTCCTGCGCGCGCGCAAAGCCGCTCCAATACAGAGCGGCGAAACTCACCGCTCCCCACAATAAGCAACGCCCCACAATGGCCCTCCAATGCCAAATATCCGCCAGGAAATAGCGGGTTCGTCAACTTGGAATAGCAGTGATGGATTGTTCAATGATTTCCGGCACTCTCGATGTCTCTGCCCGTAAAATCCGTTGCTTTTTGCCGCGATGGCGAGACGGACTGCGCTTCGCTCCTGCGTCTCGACACGCTACAGAAACTCTTATTCGCTACTCAATCATCGTCAATGATGCGAACCTGGGCTGCGACATTGCCGGAGAATTCGAAGGGAAGAATCTTGAATAGTCCACACATAGCCCTTGCGACCGGAGGATATAGCCGATGAATAGTCAGCAGACGGTCTTCCACACTGCGCATCGGCCGAGCCGCTGGTCAAACCCCACCGCGGATGATCCATTCCCGGTCTCCTGCGCACCGGCGAAAGCCACCATGGCTTCGTTCCCATGGCAAGGGTGGCGATCAGAGCCAAAATCGGATTATATCGCCGCCATGTCTTGCCGGACGCATTCTTCCGGGCGGGCCTGCCTCGCGCTTTTGGCGGAGCCGCGCTGCATCGCGCCATACCGTTGATCGTTTCTCCGCGAGAACGAAGACGGTGATGTCGATGCCGATGCCGATGCACGAGGATGAAGAGGACGACCTGGCGCGTTGGCTGCGCCTGACAGACAAGCAGCGCGTCTGCCTCGACCTGTTGGTCGAGCGTAAGACGTCGAAAGAGATCGCGCGGATCCTCGACATCGCCAAACCGACCGTCGATCAGCGCATCACCGCTGCCCGGAACATCCTTGGCGCGGCCAATCGGGACGAGGCAGCTCTCATCTACGCCCGTCTCAAGCATTTATATGATCGAGTCACATATGACCCGATGCAGGTTCCCCCGTCGCCGGTCCTGATGCCATCCGACTTTCCGGACGGCGATCCCGACCCGGTCCTGAAGCTGAGCGACAGTGCGGCGCCCCGCTTCGGTGCAGGCCACGGATCGAGGGACTTCTTCCTGCCGTTCCGGGACGGATGGAGACACGATCATAGCATTCAGGCTCGCGTCGTAATCATGGTGGGTATTCTTGTCGCCCTGGTCATCGTCGTGTTCCTGGGCCTCGGCATCGCGGAAGCGCTGACGCGGCTCGTCTCCAACTGAACCTGTTCAACTTGACCCAAGGTTCGCCGGTGCGCGGGTGCGCTGCCGGCAAAGGAGAACTTATGCCTCAAACTATACCTGTGATGGCCGCCCGCCTGCAGCGAGATGTGCCTACTGCCGAAGCAAAAGTCGACGATGCCATCATCGCCCTGTCATCGCTGATGGCCAGCATGGTGACCGCACGGCGCGAAAGCGGGGCGCCGGCGAAGACCGGCCAGGCGACCATCCTTCGCCTCGCCAAGGCACAGATGTCGCTTGTCGACGTCAGCAGTGACGTCCTGCGGATTCACGGCGACCTGCTCGAAATCGGCAAGGAAATGGGGAGCTACGATCTACGCGATTGCCCCTCCGGTTCGGCCGAAACGACCCCGCATCTCGCGGTCGTGGCCTGACGGCGATTGACCGGGAGTAACTGGCATGAAAAGCGGAAAAGATGCGCATAGCAATCTTCATCGCCGTTCTGCTGGCGGCTCTCGGTTACGCCGCCTGGCGGGGCGGTGCACCGGAGCGGGTGATGGTGGGGATTGCTATCCTGATGGTCCTTCTCGATCGTCTGCTCGTGTCGACAGGTCAGGTGGAATATCACGCGGTCGACTGGGGCTATCTGGCGATCGACCTCATTGGTTCGACAGCAACGATCGCCCTGGCCCTTCTGGCGCATCGCTTCTGGCCAATGATCGTTGCGGTCCTTCATGTCCTGCCCTTGCTGGCGCATATCAGCCGGGGGCTCGATGTCTCCATGAACCCGATTGCCTATCTCACGATGCAGGTCGCTTCGTCCTGGCTGCTCCCGCCCCTTCTCATCCTCGCAACCTGGCGGCACCAGCAGCGCTTGCGACGCAACGGCAGCGATCCGTCCTGGCACGTTTTCTGGCGTCCATCGAGCCGAACGACAGCGAGCGGCTAGCAGACGCACTGCTGCGGGAATTTCGCAGCATCGGACGGATCATGGCTCAAACGCCAGAGGCCCTCGAGCGCGCGCTGAGCCAGCATCCCTCGATTGCAAATGTCCTGCTCGGCGCACGCGACTTGTTTCTTGAGGGCCTGCAGGCCGAGCTGGCAACGCAGCCGGTCAACCCGGCTTGTCCCAAGCTCCACCAATATCTCATGGCCTCGATGGGATCGCTGCCGGACGAGGTGTTACGCATCCTGTTCCTCGATGCTTCCCATCGCCTGATCGCGGACGAGCAATTGCATCATGGCTCCGTCCGACAGCTAGAGCTCTATCCAAGAACGATTTTTCGGCGCGCGATCGAGCACGGGGCGGTGGGACTTATTCTCGTCCACAACCACCCTAGCGGTGACGTGAGTCCGAGCGAAAGCGACATCGTCGTGACGCAGAGGCTTTCCAGCCTCGGGCGGTCGCTCGATATCGCGATCGTCGACCATATCGTGGTCACGGCTACCCGTGCCTGCCGCGTTGCGGTGGTCGAGCCCACGCCACCGACTCGCTCATCTGCCTGCGCTCATGTTCTACGCGACAATTCTGGCTCCGGAGACGGCCCGCGTCGGCAAGGCCCTTCAACAGCTCTCGAGAATGCGCGCCGGGCCTATCGACGCCGGCAGTTCCGCCGCGAGCTGATCGAATCGCCAACGCTCTTCGGCGAACCGACCTGGGATATGCTGATCGACCTCTTCATTCACGAGAGCGAGGGCAAGAAGGTGGCAACGAGCGCTCTTTGCATCGCCTCGACCGCGCCTCAGAGCACTGCTCTGCGACTGGTCAATAAGCTTTGTGAGGCAAAGCTACTCGTGAAGATCCAAGATCCCGCCGATGGCAGGCGTCAGTTTGTCGAACTGACACCCGACACCGCCGCACGTCTCGAAGCCTATTTTAGCGCGGATGAGGGAGAGATGCGGGAAGGGTGAGCGTGCTACTGGACCGCTGGGCCTGCGGCGTTGGGACTTGAGGAAAATCCGCGAAAGGTTCGCGAGCCGCGCCTCGCGATGATAGCCTTGCTGCGCGACAGTTTGGTTTGTCTGCCTGCGGTATGGGGCCAATCCTCGCTCCACTCGACCTGGAACGCACGCCGCGCGAAGTCTGACAAACACCGTCGCCAATGCCGGAAAAGAAGTATATATGATACCTGTTAAATGTCGGAATTGATTCCCACCCCGCATGTAGGAGGAAATTCATGCAGCAGGACAAGACCCTAGCGGAGCTGGATGATCTGGAATCCCGGACGCTGGGTGATATCGCGGTAGCATTGCCGGGTGCCACCGCCGTGTTCCGGGCGACCGGGCTGGACTATTGCTGCGGCGGTCAAGTGACGCTGCGGGATGCCGTAGCCGCTAACGCGCTCGATCTCGACAAACTCGTCGCGGAATTGCGTAGTCTCGACCAGGAAAGCGTGTTCTCACCAGCGGATCTCGACACGCCGACGCTGACCGAAACCATCGTGACGCGCTTCCATCGGGTGCATAGCAAGGAGATTCCCGAACTCATCCAATTGGCCGAGCGCGTAGAGGTGGTCCACAAGGATCATCCGGCGGTTCCCGCAGGTCTTGCCGCGCTGTTGCAGAAGATGCTCGGCGAACTGACCGTGCATATGCAAAAGGAGGAAATCGTCCTCTTTCCCCAGATGTGCAATGGGGCGACGATGCCGCTGGTCTTCCCGATCACCACCATGATGGCCGAACATCAGGAGCACGGGGGACATCTGGAGGACGTCAGGAAACTGACCAAGGATCTGACGGTTCCCGAAGATGGTTGTCCGACATGGCGCGCGCTCTATGCCGGCCTGGACAAATTCGCCGAGGATCTGGTCGAGCATATTCATATCGAGAACAATATCCTGTTCCCCCGCTTCCTGACGAAGCCAGCATGATAAAACAGCCGGCACCGGACGGCCGACTAAGGATAATTTCGAGAGAAATTGCATTCTTTTTGGAGTTCTGACTATGGCTACTGTTGTCGAGCCCGCTACCCCCAACACGCCTTTTTACCGAATGGGTGGGCACGATAGCTTTCAGGCGATCTGTGAGCGTTTCTATGTTCTGATGGATGAAGACCCGGCCTATGCGGAAGTGCGCGCCATGCATGCAGCCGATCTATCACGGATCAAAGTTGCGTTGGCGCAGTTCCTGGCTGGCTGGGCCGGCGGTCCTCGTGACTGGTTTGAACAAAACCCCGATCGCTGCATGATGAGCGTGCATAAGCCTTATACGATCACCAAGGAGGCCGCGGCCCAATGGGCCGACTGCATGCAACGCGCCATTGCCGATGTCGCGCCAGAGCCTGCTGATATGGCCAGGGGCATGGGTGAAGTGCTTGCAAATCTGGCACGCGGCATGGGGCGCTGACACTGATCGAATGAGGGCCTGGGCTTTATCGTACAGCCTGCGCCTCATCGAGGAGGGCCAGTCCCGCCCGTCGTCCGTGCGTTTCGAGCAGGTCTGCGCCGCCGCGATCTGATCGTGCGGAGCCGCGTCCTTGTCGGAAGCCCGCTGGAATGCAATCGCAGCGACAGCTCCTTGCACACCAGTATGGCGATCTCCCCCAGATATTTGATCAGGCGCGGGCGCTCACCAGCCAGGCCTTCGCGCCCATACGAACACCCTCATCATCGCGATTACGCTCGAACAACTCGACAAGACCCTCGTGAATAGCCTTGTGCATCTGTTCGCTGCTTGCCCGCACTAGGTCGCCTATTTGCATCCCTTCGAGCACGAAGCGAGCAGCGCTTGCGGGATCGCTGCCGGGTCCGCCAACGCGCTGATCCCCGGCCCACGCAGCGATCTCAATGCTGGAAAAGCCCGCGCTTTGCAGGAGGTCGGTGAGATAGTCCCGGTCGGCCAGCGCGAAAGGACCGGGCGCGCGAGGCTCCGGCACGGGCAGGTCGATATGCTGCTTGATTACCGCCATCACCTCGCGCTGCCAGGGGTTATCGGCGATTGGCGCCCATACGGCGATGTCGAGCCGCCCGCCTTCGCGCAGCATCCGGTGCAGATTGGCGAAGGCAGGATAGGGATCGGCGAAGAACATCGAACCGAAGCGCGAAAACAGGCGGTTGAACGGGGCTTCCGCCGGCATCACGCTGGCGGCGTCGCCTTGCTCAAAGCGGATATTGGCAAGACCGGCGCGCACTGCTCGCTCGCTTGCGGCCGCCACGAGATCGGGTGAAATGTCGAGACCAAGTGCAAAGCCGGCATTCCCTACGGCCGAAGCGATCTGTCGCGTCGTCCAGCCTCCACCGCACCCGACATCGACCACGGTTTCGCTGGCTGTATAGGCGGCCTGGGCGAGCAAAGCCTTGCCGATCGGCTCGATCATGGTCTCGAAACGATCAAGCTGGGCGAGCCAGCGCGTGCCGGCCTGGCCAGCCCAATCGTGGGCAGCCAGGCCTTCCCTGTTCTCGCCAGCATCATTCATCGATATTCTCCCATCGTCGTTACAGGAATCAGCCCAGGATCGCGGCGGCGCTTTGCCACAGCATGTAGGCGGCAACCACGAAGATCAGCAGGGCGAAGATCGTATTGAGCGCGCCCTTATGCGCCGACAGGCGCTGTGAGAGGGCGGCGCCGACAATACCGCCGATGATGCCCCCGCCAATGAACACCGCGGCAAGCGCCCAGTCGACCAACCCGGAAAGAGCATAGTTGAGCGCTGCCGTCAGGCCAAACGCGGTGACGGCGACCAGCGACGATCCGACCGCGTTGCGCATCGGCATGCCCGTGGAGGCCATCAGGCCGGGCACGACCAGAAAGCCCCCGCCAATGCCGAAGAATCCGGAGAACAAGCCGGTGGCGCTGCCGTAGCCGATCACCTTGGGGGCATTCTCGCGCTCGCACTGGACATCGGGATTGCCGGGATCGCCCCGGCTCTTCAGCATCAGTGCGCCAACCAGCATCATCAGCAGAGCGAACAGGAAAAGCAGTTTCTGGCCGTCGAACGCTTTGCCGAGCGTCGATCCGGCAAAAGCGCCGACCACCCCAGCGGCCGCGAACATGCCAGCGCAGCGCCATTTGATCGTGCGCTGGCGGGCATGGGGAACGAGATTGGCGCCGGCATTGGCGGCCACGGCAAGTGCGCTGGTGCCGATCGCGACATGCGGCGATGCGACGCCCACCAGATAGACCATGAGCGGGACGGCAAGGATCGAGCCGCCGCCCCCCACGAGACCGAGCGTGAAGCCGACGAGCGAACCCGATCCGGCGCCGAGCAAATATTGGATGGGCTCGAGCATCATGGCGTTAGAGTGTATTGACCGGCAGCTTGAGATAGCGGGTGCCGTTCTCTTCTGGCTCCGGCATATGGCCACCACGCATGTTGACCTGAATGGACGGCAGGATGAGCCGGGGCATCCCGAGCGTCGCGTCTCGCGCCTCGCGCATGGAAACGAACTGGTCCTCGCTCACCCCGTCGCGGACATGGATGTTGTGCTGCCGCTCCTCACCGACCGACGTCTCCCAGGCAAAGGTGTCGCGTCCGGGAGCCTTGTAATCGTGGCAGAGATGCAAGGCCGTCCGGTCGGGCAGCGAGAGCAGGCGCCGGATGGACCGGAAAAGCGTGCGCGCGTCGCCGCCCGGGAAATCGGCACGGGCGGTCCCGTAATCCGGCATGAACAGCGTGTCGCCGATGAACACCGCATCGCCGATCACATAAGTCATATCGGCGGGGGTGTGGCCCGGCACATGCAGCGCGATCGCCTCGATCGAGCCGACCTTAAAGCGGTCGCCGTCATCGAACAGGCGATCGAACTGCGAGCCGTCGCGGGCGAAGCGCGTGCCCTCGTTGAAGATTTTGCCGAACACCTCCTGCACGGTGAGGATATGGTGGCCGATCGCGAGCGTCCCGCCCAGCTTCTCCTGAAGATAGGGCGCGGCCGACAGATGGTCGGCATGGGCGTGCGTCTCGAGCAGCCACTCGACCTCCAGGCCTTCGCTCTGGACATAGTCGATCACCTTGTCGGCGGAGGCGAAGGACGTGCGCCCGGATGCCGGGTCGAAATCGAGCACGCTGTCGATGATCGCGGCCTTGGCGGTCGCGGGATCGGAGATGACGTGGGTCACGGTGAACGTGTCCTCGTCGAAGAAGCTGCGGATGACCGCGGGCCGCGCATTGCTCGCGGCCTCGACGATGCGGGTGGCTTCACGGATGTGCGGGTCGGTCATAGCCTTGTCCTTTCATTCGATAAGCGGGTGTGCCGGCTCCGCGCTTGGAGGGGAGAGGTGCGCGAAGCCGGCCCGACCGGCTCAGAGGGTCTTCTTGCTGAAATACCAGTCGGTGTAGTCGTAGCCCTCGTCCTTGCGCGCCTTGGCGGCCTCGGCGGTCGCGGGCGGCGGCACGATCACGGGTTCACCGGGCTGCCAGTTCTCCGGCGTCGCGACCTTGTTGGCATCGGACGTCTGAAGCGCGGTGAGCAGCCGCACGAACTCGTCGACCGAGCGGCCGTTCGACATCGGGTAGTAGATCATCGCGCGGATGATCCCCTGCGGGTCGATGATGAAGGTAGCGCGAACCGCCGAGGTGTCCGAGGCGCCGGGATGGATCATGCCGAAGGCCTTCGCGACGTTCATCGACAGGTCGTCGATGATCGGGAACGGGATCTCGACCCCGAACGTCTCCTCGATGCTGCGCATCCAGGCGATGTGCGAATGCACCGAGTCGATGGAGAGGCCCAGCAGCTCGCAGTTGAGCGCCTTGAAGCGGTCGGCCGCCTTGGCGAAACCGATGAACTCGGTCGTGCAGACCGGCGTGAAGTCCGCGGGGTGGGAGAAGAGGACGAGCCACTTGCCCTCGTAGTCGTCGAGCGAGCGTTCGCCCTGGGTGGTTTTCGCCTTGAAGGCCGGCGCCGGTTCGTTGATCCGGGGCATGGAGGGGGCGGTCACGTCTGTCATTTATCGTTTCCTGTTACTGAAGGGGTGACAGGCATAAGATATACATTTATATATATCGTGAAAACACGATAAAGTAAATTCCTCTGATCGGATTTTTCAATCTTTTCCGCAAAGCCGAGAAAAAGGCGGATTCAGCTTGCGCCATCAGAGGCGAGTGGGCGTCATCAAGGTCTCATTTAGGCGAACTATAGGATGGTTGCGCCCAAATCAGGCAGCGGCGAGCGCCTGTTTTGCCCACGCGACGAGGCGCGCGCGGTCCATCGCGCCGGCCTGCCGCGCGATCTCGCGGCCACCCTTGAACAGGATCAGCGTCGGGATTGACTGGATGCGGTAGCGCCCGGCGATACCTTGTTCGGCTTCGGTGTCGACCTTCAGCAGCCGGACGCGCGGCTCCAACTCGGATGCCGCCGCCTTGAACGCTGGCGCCATGGCACGGCACGGGCCGCACCAGCGTGCCCAGAAATCCACGAGAACAGGCAGGCTTCCGCGCCCGACATGGCGGTCGAATGCAGTGGAATCGACATCGACAGGCTGGCCATGGAACAGTGGCATCGAGCATCGCCCGCAATTGGGCGCGGCGCCGATCTTCGCCGTGGGAACCCGGTTGATGCTCGCACAGACCGGGCAAACCACAAGCTGGGACTCGGACATGCGAACATCTCCTATGGAACGCAATTGCTGCTTAATCGTTTACCCGCATGATGTAACCGTGTAAGAAAGGGGGTTCAAGACTTGCCTCCCTTCAGGAGTAGAAATTTGAATCCCAGCGCAGATGAGAGTGGCGTATGTTCGCCGGTCCAGATCGGCGATGCCGCTCCCAATTTCCAGGCGCGCACGACCATGGGCGAAATGAGCCTGTCCGACTATCGCGGCCGTTGGGTGCTCCTGTTTTCGCATCCCGCGGACTTCACGCCGGTCTGCACCAGCGAATTCGTCGCGCTCTCGCGCGCCGGGGATCGGTTCAAGGCGCTCAATTGCGCGCTGGTCGCGATCTCGGTCGACAGTCTCTATTCGCACCTTGGCTGGATACGGGCGATCCATGAGCATTTCGGTGTCAGGGTCGGCTTTCCGATCGTCGAAGACCCTTCGATGGTCATCGGCCGTGCTTATGGGATGATCACGGCCGATGCCCCCGACGCGGCAACGCTCCGCGCGACCTTCTTCATCGACCCTGACGGCATCGTTCGCGCCAAGCTCTGCTACCCGGCCACAATCGGCCGATCGGTAGAGGAGTTGTTGCGCGTCGTCGCCGCGCTGCAACGGGTCGACAGCGACAATGTGGTCACGCCTGAGGGCTGGCGCCCCGGCGATGATGTGCTGCTCCCGCCCCATCAGGATCAGGCCGCGGCGCTCGATGCGGTGGATGACGCCTGCTGGTTCCACCGAACGCGGCCCGACAAGCGCAAAGAGGCAGGCAAGTGACCACCTTCACCGATAGCGAGCTCGATACGATCACCGACGTTCTCAAAGCCTTGGGCCATGACGTGCGGCTGAAGCTCATGCGGACGCTGCTCGAGAATGGCGAGAAGTCAGTAGGCGAACTCGAGAGCCTTACCGGCATTGGCCAGCCTGGTCTGTCGCAACAGCTTGGCATCCTGCGCAAAGCGGAACTGGTGCAGACGCGGCGTGAGGCCAAGCTCGTTTTCTACAGCCTTGCGCCGGATACTCTCGAAGGCACGACAAAGTTGCTGTCGGCTCTCGCGGGAGTTCCCGATAGGGGCAACCGCCCAGCGGCAACGGGCGCTGCATCGCGCGCGCGGGGATCGGCTGCAACCTTCGCCAAGATTTTGTGACCGCCCGGATCAGGACTTCGATCTGCGAGCCTGATCGCTAGTAGCTAGCACCAGAGACCCAGAGACAATCTCTTGTTGAACAATGCGAAGACTTGCAGCTAACAGGCGACCCGTGACGCAAAGAGCCATCTCGAGCTCGCGGCCCAGGGGGGTAATTCAACTTTTCGCGCTCCTGTTGCTGACGGCAAGCTTGTTGCTGCCGCGCGGCTATATGCCCGTGCAGACAGCAGATGGCTTGCTGCGCATCACGCTATGCACCGGTCACGGTCCCGTCGAGACGGCCATCGCGATCCCGATGGATGACAGCGGCGATCGCGATCATACAGACGATCGCAACGATCAGAGCTGCGCCTTCGCAGGTAGTTCAGCACCGTTCAATCTGGCGGATGATAGTCGCGCCGTTTCCCCCTTGGTCTGGACGACTGAATCGTCTCATGATCCGAAAATTTTTGGAAGCGCGCCTGGCCGCGGCATGGCCGCACCGCCGCCGCCGTCCCAAGCCCCGCCTATCGCATTGAGCTGACAACAGTTGCGCGCGGAATTTAGCGCCGCGCGCACCCTGATCATGTGGCCGCGATCCTGTCAGGGAATGCGCGCCTGGCCGATTGGCCTGCTCAAATGCGAGATCCTATTCATGCAAAAAGTTTCGACTTTCCGCGCCTCCCGGCGCCGTGCTTGCCTTTGCTTTCTTTCCAGTGTCGCCCCGCTGGGATTGTCCGCGCCCGCCCTTGCCCAGGAGGCTATCGCACTTCCTGACATCGACATTGAGTCCGCTGCCGGGCAGGATCCGGTACCCGCGATAGTCGAACGGATA
>Ga0265293_10000641_pt1 | contig 82240 bp, 64 predicted proteins | sample Munlanlewell138R_FD_192505 | JGI IMG/M metagenome (GOLD analysis project Ga0265293, IMG submission 192505) | Leachate microbial communities from a municipal landfill in Southern Ontario, Canada - Leachate well 138R | ecosystem: Engineered > Solid waste > Landfill > Unclassified | place: Canada... | reverse complement strand
GTGCGGTGGATCTCCGCGGCACCGGGCAAGAAAACCAGCACGTCGCCGTCGGTGTGTCCCAGCATCTCCTGCGCCGCCGAAGCCGCCCGCTGCGCCAAGGGACGCGCGTCTTCGCGTTCGTCGTAGCGCACCGCGACGGGAAACATCCGGCCCGGGGCATCGATGACCGGGCAGTCTCCCAGCCAGCGCGACAGCGGGGCCACGTCCAGGGTCGCCGACATAACCAACACCTTCAAATCATCGCGCACCAGTTGCAGTTCGCGCAAAAAGGCCAGGCACAGATCCAGGTGCACCGAGCGCTCGTGAAACTCGTCGAGCACCACCACCGAGACCCCTTCCAAGAACGGGTCGTTGCGAAAGCGCCCCGTCAAGACGCCCTCGGTCATCACGAGGATGCGGGTGGCCGCCGAGTCGCGCCGCTCGTGGCGCATGCGGTACCCCACGGTCTGGCCCACGGGCTCCTGTAGGGTCGCGGCCATAAACTCTGCCGCCGCCCGGGCCGCCACGCGCCGCGGTTCCAACATGACGAGCTGTCCCTCGCCCAGCAGACCGGCGCGCCACAGGGCCAGGGGCACGCGGGTGGTCTTGCCAGCGCCAGGCGCCGCACGGAGGATCATGCAGGCGTGTTGGTGCCATTGCCCGATGATGTCGGGCAACACCGAGTCGATGGGCAGCATCGCTGTCAAGTGGCGTCAGTCGTCGAAGCGGTAGTGCTTGCGCACCGGAACGCGGATGTCCCAGGTACACGACATCCCCGCGGGGAAGGTCACCAGATCGCCGACGCCCATGGTCACGGGGGCGCCGCCGTCCGGGGTCACGATGATTTCACCTTCGAGAAAGTAACAGTGCTCGGTGCTGTCGTAGGTCCACGGAAACTTGGAGACTTCCTTGGTCCAGATGTCCCAGTTGCGCACGCCCAATTTGTCGAGCTCGCTCTGCGCGGCGTTGCGCACGACGGTGATTTCTTTCATGGCGGGGCCCCTCCTTGCCGCGGCCTAGGCGTAGGTGAAGTGAAACTGGTGGCCGCAAATCGTGAACACATCGCCTTCGTCGATGCGCTTGGAGTCGATGCGCTGGCCAATGTACTCAACGCCGTTCGTCGAGCCGAGGTCTTTGATGTAAAACGTGTTGTTGTGAAAAATCACCGCAGCGTGCTTTCGCGAGATGTTGGGATCGCGCACCGTGAGGTCGGTGGAAGACGAGCCGCGGCCGATGATGAACTGCTCTTTGTTCACCGGGATCTTTTGCCCGAGATACACCAGCGTCAACCGGGGCATGCCCAGGGGAGGCGCTTGCGACACGGGGGCTCCCGGAACCGGGGCGGCTGGTGCCACGCCCGAACCGGTGACAGGACGCGCCGTCACACCGCTGCCCACCGTGCCCGGACCCGGGGTGCGCGTGGCGGCTGGTGGCCGGGGCGCCATGGGCATAATGGGGTTGGAGTCGACCCGTGCCGATGGGCGAATCACCTTGGGCGGCGCGGGCACTGGGGGTTCGGCGATGGTGGGCGCCGTCTCCGAAGGAACGGGAGGTGACGCAACGGAGGGCGGCGCGGGCACCGGGGGACCACCGCCGGGCATCAGCGGGGCAGCGACAGCGGGCGGGGCGGGCACCGGGGGACCACCGCCGGGCATCAGCGGGGCAGCGACAGCAGGCGGGGCAGGCACCGGAGGGCCCGAGATGTCGCTCGAAGACGGCGGCGTAAATCCGGGGCGCGGCGGACGCGGCAAGGCAGCCGGGGCCGGTGAATCGTCAAGGTCGTCAAGAGATGGCAGGTCGTCGTCGAGGGACGGCAGGTCGTCGTCGAGAGACGGCAGGTCGTCGTCAAGGGACGGCAGGTCGTCGTCGAGAGACGGCAGGTCGTCATCGAGAGACGGCAGTTCTTCGTCGAGATCGTCCAGCGACAGTTCATCGGTGGAGGTGCCCCGGGCATCGACGGACGGCATCGGCATGGCGGGCACGGGCGCTGGTTGGGCCGGCATCCCGGTGGCCTCTAAAAAGCCCTGGTTGGAGGCATACAGTCGCATCGCCTCGTTGACGAGATAGTCCACCGAACACTCCATGGCTTCGGCTTGGCGCTGAAACGCCTCCCAGAGGCTGTCACGCGCGTGAAAACTCTGAAGCGTTTTTTTGGAACTGGTCAGCGTGGTCATGAATTGTAAAACCTTTCTTGCGATCACCAAACAAGTGAATCAAACCGAAAAATACATGAAAAGTCTAATATTTGCCGCCATAAAGCGCGGGGTTTATTCTCAAGAGATGAAAACAAAATCCAAGACGCCAATTTTGGGCCACCTTTCTCTCGCCCTGAGCCTCTTTCTCCTGGTGTTCGCCGCGCAGGCAAAGAGCAAATTTTGCGGCATGCCCGCGGGCGGCATTTACACCCGCACCGCCGTGCCCGACGACATGCCCATCGCCCTGACCTTCGACGACGGCCCCATGCGCGCACACACGCCCCGGGTGCTCGACGCCCTGGCCGAACACGGCATTCGCGCGACATTTTTTGTCTCCGGTCACAAGATCCACCGCCGCTCGTGGCACCTCATCGCCCGCATGGCCAAGGAGGGCCACGCCCTGGCCAACCATAGCTGGACCCACGACACCCGCATGGCCATTCGTCAGGGAACCCCCGAATTTCACCTGCAGTGGCTGTACGCCGAAATTTACCTCACCCAAATCAAGGTCGACCTCGCCCTCATCGCCCAAGACGACGCGGACTACACCCGCTTGGAACGCTATGTGTTTCGCGATTTCTACGGAAAACAGCCGCGGAATATCCAAGTGAAAAAGGCGCCCCACATTTACAAACGCCACGAAGAAATTATGCAGGAAAACGGCTACGCACCGGGACAACACCCGGTGAAGCTCCACTGGTTTCGCCCGCCCGGCGGCAGCCCCTACTTAAATCCCGCCAAATTTCCCAGCGCCGACAACTGCCTGTTTAACGACGCCCTCGCCCAAGCCGACGTGCGCGTCGCCCTTTGGCATCACTCCACGCGCGACTCCGTGCCCACCATTGTCAGCGTCGAGGAAAAACGGCACTACGCCAAGCTCGCCGCAGGAGCCGCCCAAAAACACGGCGGTGTCATCCTGGCCCACGACCGGTTGATCGGGCGCCCGTTGATCGCCTTGGTCAAAGCGCTGGTACCGTTGCGCGACCGCCTTATCGTCATGGATGCTCCGGACAGCTTCTCCGCGCCCGCCGCAGACCCCGCACCACCCGCTACCGAAGCGGCGCCATCGCCAACGCCCCACACGGACACACCGCCACACACAGCCCACACCCGCGACAAAACGCAGCGTTAATCACCACGCCTCCCGCCGCGTCCTGGGTGATGGCCAGGTCTGGACAGATCAAGCGGCAGCGCGCACAGCCGTCGCAGGTCAGGGCCGCACAGCACGCCTCCGCCATGCGCTGGGCCTCTTCGGGCGTCATATCGCGGTCGCGGCTCATCGCACCTCGGTTCCTTTCTCGGTTCCTTTCAAGAACACCGGATGCGCCACCCCGGCGTCTTCGGCGCGGCGCAACATGCGGTGGTGGATGTCGCACACCGCGCACTGGTAATTGGCGGCGCAGGCCACATCTGGCGCCAAGCCCATCAGGGCGTAACGACAGGGCCGGGGGACGGCAGTACGCAGTTTCAACGCATCCAGCCCTGCGGTGGGAAAGCGCGCCGCATGCCCCGTGGGACAAAGCGCGGCACAGGCACCACAAGCGATGCACGGCACGGCGCCCGCAGGATGGGGCGGGGTGTCCGCGCGCAGCGAACGGCCGCGGCCCAACATGGCAATCGCATGGGCCCCCACCACCTCGTCGCACACCTGGACGCAGAGACCGCAGCGAATGCAGGGCGCGGGGCCTTCGCCCGTCGACACGCCGTTTTCCGTAGATGTCGCCACTCCCACCGCTCGGTCCAGGCGCGCTTGCAACGCTGGCGCATCGGGTGCCAGGCGCCGCAGCAGGGTCACCAGGGCGCGCCGCGTTTGGCGCAGGGCATCGGACTGGGTGCGGATCTCCATCCCCGCTTGAGGCGCCATCTCGCAGGACGCCACCATGCGAAACCCATCGGCATCGCGGCACTTCATTTCGACGATGCACAGGCGGCACGCGCCCCCCGGAGACAGCGGCTCGGCATGACAAAGCGTCGGGATGTCGCAGCCATGTCGCCGCAGGGCCGTCAACAGCGTTTCACCGGCGCGGGCATCCACAGGCTGGCCATCTGCGGTGAACACGAGGCTCATGCAGACCCCCGCAGCGACACGCCACGAGCGGCCAACAAGCGATGCGCCACCCTGCGCCCCTGGGCCATGGCGGCCAAAACATTTAACGGCAATCCGGCGGCCTCCCCGGCCAGCGCGGCACCGGACAACGCTGCCGTCGGGGCAAAATTCGTATCGTCATTGATACCGCCGGTTGAATCGTTTTTGATACAAACGTCTGCCGACACCCACTGACGCGCCCCGGTGTCACACAATTCCGGCATCCCAATCCAATCGATGGCGCGGATGCGTTGTTGGCGCAACCAGCACCCTGGGGCGGCATTCTCCATATCGCCATTTCCGTTCGTTTCGGGCGCTCCGGTTTCGCCTAGGCCCTCTGCCGCGTGCATGTCTAGCAGCGCAATGCCTTCTCGTTGGGCCACAGATTGCCCCGGGGAGCCCATACTCCAATGGGAACGAGGCAGGGGATCGACCAATGTTACCTGGGTAGCCCCCAGCCGAATGGCCATGCGGGCACAGGCCAGCGCGCGCACATCGCCGCCGAGCACCAACACGTGGGCGCCGGGCAGGACCTCGTTGCGGTGAAACCGCGCCGCCCATTGCAAGGGGGTGTACACCGCGTCCGATCCCGTGGCGTTCGCCGCGTCGCGTAACACACTGCGGCCCGTGGCTTGCACCACGCCGTCAAAACGCCGGGAGAGCGACGACCAGGGCAGGGCATCGCCTCCCACCCGTACGCCCAACTGAAATGCAACGCCCGACGCCGCAAGCTGCGCCACATCATCGCGCAACACCGCCTGGGGCAAGACAAACTCCGGCACGGCGCTGGCCAGCAGTCCCCCGGCCCTATCCGCCGCATCGAAGACCGTCACCTGGGCCCCGGCCCGCCGCAAAGCATGGGCAGCGGCCAGGCCCGACGGCCCCGCTCCCACCACGGCAATGTGCAAGGAGTGCTCCTCCGGCGCCTCGGGCAACGCGCGGCACTGCCCCACGGCAAAGCGCTTGAGGCCGCGGATGTCCGGCGCGGGACGACCGATGGTGGGCATGCGACAGGCGGACACACACGGCGCGGGACACAGACGCCCCAGCACGCCGGGCAACGCCGCCGTCTCCGCAATGCGGCGCGACGCATCGGCGACATCACCGCGTTGAATGGCGCAGATGTATCCGGGCACATCCTGACCCAGCGGACAGGCCGCGCGGCAATCGCTGCAGTCGCGACAGCGGCCCGGGGAGAGCACCGCCACCGAACGCACGGCGCTCATGGCACCACCGCATGGGCCTGGCGTTGTCCCGCAACGACAAAGCGCTGCAACGGCTCCGCCACTTCGCAATGCGCTTGCAACGCAAGAGGCAACAAGGCGAGCACCGCCCCGACAAACACGGCCGTCACCGCCTCCGCGCCCACCTGCTGGGCCTCCGCTACCAAGGCGCTGGGCACCCCCCAAAACCGCGTCCCGCCGCCCGTGTCCACCCACTGCGGCACATCCGCTGCGTTGAGCACCAGCCAGCCGTCGCGCTGCCACCGTTCGGATGCGGCATGCGCCGATGCCACCGACAGCGCAACCAAGATGTCCGCGCGCTCGACATAGGGATAATCAATCTCGGTATCACTAATGATAACACTGCCCAGGGCCACGCCCCCGCGCACCGCCGCACCGTAGATGCCGGTTTGCGCCACCGCATACCCTCCCCTCGCCGCCGTCTCGGCCAAAACGCCGCTCAAGCCCAGCACGCCCTGGCCCGCCAGGCCCGCCACCAGAATATCCGTGCGAAAGCGGCCGCTCATGGCACAAACTCCCCAAAGGGCATGGCGGCATCGGTCGCCGCATCGCTGCGCTGCTGCACGTCGGCTTCAAAGCGGCGGTAACACGCGGCGATGGAGTCTTCGGGCTGAAACTTTCCGTATTGCGTGGGGCAGGGGCTGAGGGCATCCACCAGCGCAAAACCCGGCGTGGCAATGGCGCGCGCAATGGCCGCCTGCAAGCGCGGGGGATCGGTGACCGGAAAACGCGCCGCATAACGCGCTCCCGCGGCCAGGGCCAATTGGCAGGCATCCACCGGCGCATCGGGGTTTCCCGCCCGGTGTGTGGCGGTGGACACCCCCAGGGGCGTGGTGGCAGCGGTCTGTCCGCCGGTCATGCCGTAGATGCCGTTGTTGGCGACGATAACGGTTAAATCGATGTTGCGGCGGGCGGCGTGCACCAGGTGTCCGGCGCCGATGGAGAGCAGGTCGCCGTCCCCGGAAATGACGATGGTGGTGAGCCGCGGATTGGCGAGCTTGGCCCCCGTGGCAAAGGGAATGGCCCGCCCGTGCAGCGCATGCAGCGTGTCCGCCAAAATGTGCGGGCTCGGGATCCAACCGGCGCACCCAATCCCCGACACGAAGAGCAAATCTTGCGCTGCGATGGTCAGCGTGTCGATGGCGCGCAGCAAGGTGCCGAGCAAGATGCCGTGGCCACATCCGGGGCAAAACGCCGTGGGCGCATCGGGGTGGCGCAGCCAATGGGACAGATCACGCGTCATGAGAGCTCCGCAATAAAGGCAGCGATTTTGCCGGGCGACATGGGCAAGCCGTTGACCTGCGACAGGGCGTGTACCGGCCGCATCAACACCCCCTGCACCACCGCGGCGAGCTGGCCCAGGTTGAGCTCGGCCACCACCACGTGCGGCGTATTGGCACAAGCCGCTTGGAGGGTTTGCTGTGGAAAGGGCCACAAGGTGCGCAGGTGCACGAGACCCACGCGCGCTCCCGACTGGCGCAATGCGTTTTTGGCCGCACGCGCAGAACGGGCGCAGATGCCGTAAGCCACGATGGCCACCTCGGCGTCCGCCATGTCTTCGAGGATCGTTTGGTCGAGCTCGGCCTCCCGCAGCAGGGTTTTGTTTTGCAGGCGCACCACCAGGCGCTCGTGCACCTCGGGGCTGTCCACGCGCCGCATGCCGTGTCCGTCGTGGGTGGACCCGGTCACCAATAGCGCCGCCCCATCGCCAAACGACGGCATGCCCGGCACACCACCGGAGATGTCGGCGTCGAAGGGCGTGTCATCTACGGCGCGCCGCGGCACCACTGGCGCGGGCACATCAAGGTATGCGGTTTCGCGCAATTGGGCCACCGACTCGTCAGCGGCGATGAACACCGGCAAGCGCAACATCTCGCTGTAGCGAAACGCCAAGGCCGTCAGCGAAAAACAATCCGCCACCGACGCGGGGCAAAACACCAGCGGAAAGACGTCGCCGTGGGAGCCGTAGCGGAACTGCATGATATCGCCCTGGGCCACGCGGGTGGCCTGCCCTGTCGCCGGACCGGCGCGCTGCACATTGATCACCACCATGGGGGTCTCGGTGAAGTACGCATACCCCAGGGCCTCCTGCATCAAGCTGAATCCCGGCCCCGAGGTGGCGGTCATGGCCCGCGCCCCGCTCCAGGAAGCGCCGATGAGGCTGCACGCCGATGCGATTTCATCTTCCATTTGCGCGAAAACACCCGCGCCCGTGGCCTGAAAGTGCGCGGCGATCTCGGTCATGATGCCGCTGGAGGGCGTGATGGGATATCCGGCGTAGTAGTTGCATCCCGCCGCAATGGCCCCGCGCGCCATGGCGACATTGCCCGACAAAAACTGGCGTTCCCTGTGATTCACGTGCGCCACGGTCCGCACCGACGAGGGCTATGCGTCATCGTCCGCAAGGCCCAGGACGTGCGCCATGGTGTAGTGTCCCGCGGGTTGGGAGGCGAGGAACGCGGCACATCGCACCGCCCCCTCGGCCAGCATGGCGCGGCGCTCGGAGCGATGCGTGAGCTCAATGCGCTCGTTGGCCCCGGCGAGGATCACCGTGTGATCGCCTACCACCGTGCCACCGCGCAGCGCATGGACGCCGATTTCTCCGCTGGGCCGCACCCCGGTCACGCCGCTGCGCCCATTTACCACTGCGGTTTTTGCGGCATACGCGTTCATGCCCTCGGTCGCGGCATCGGCCAACATGCCCGCCGTTCCCGACGGGGCGTCGATTTTGTTGCGGTGGTGCATCTCGAGGATTTCGACATCGAAGTCGGCCCCGAGCATTTGCACGGCGCGGCGCACCAACTCGGCCAGCACCGTCACGCCCACGCTGAAGTTGCGCGTATGCAACACGGGAATGTCGCGGGCTGCCGCCAACATTTGCGCCATCGCCGCTTCGGAGATGCCCGTGGTGCCGCTGACCAGGGGACGCCGGGCCTCCCGCGCAGCAGCGATGACCTGCGGGGCGGCCTTGGCGAGGCTCACATCGATTAACACGTCGCACTGCTGGGCCACTTGGGCGAGATCGTCGGAGATCGCCACGCCACAGGTGCCCACCCGGGCCACATCGCCGGCATCCGCTCCCAGGTGCCCGGAGGCGCTGTCTTCGGCGGCGCTCGACAACACGACGTCGTTGCGGGCCGCGATGACGCGGATAATTTCGTTGCCCATGCGCCCAGCGGCGCCCACCAGACCTATTTTTACGGGATTCGTCATACGAGCTCTCGACTTTCGATGGTGAGGCCCAAGGCCTCCAATTCGGCGGCGATGCGGTACAGCACCGGTCGCGCAGGCACGGCAATGGGCGCGCGCACGTCGGCGGCGCAGAGCCCCAACAAGTGCATTGCCGATTTCAACGGGCCTGGATTGGATTCGAGCCGCAGTGCCTCGCCGAGTCCCAGCAAGGCCAACTGGTGCGCTGTGGCGCCGGCGGCGTCTTTCGCTTCCAGACAACGCCAGGCCGACACCCATTTTTCGGGACAGATGTTGGCCGACAGGCACAACGCCCCCCGGCTGCCCGCCAGGCTCATGGGCACGTGTATCGCGTCGTGTCCCGAGACCACCCCGATGCGATCGGCGAGGCCGTGGACGATTTGCTGCGCGCGCATCAAATCGGTTTCGGCGACGACGATGGCGGCGATGCGCGGGTGGGCGGCCAAGCGCACGCAGGAGGCCAGGGACAGCGCAACGCCCGACTGCGCGGGATCGTGACAGATGGCCACGGGCACCGTCGCGGCGTCGGCGATGGCAAAAAAGTGCGCCAGCAGGGCGTCCTCGTGCTGCTGCAACAAGGGCGGTGTGGCGACAAAGACCCCCGCAGCGCCGGCAGCGGCCGCATCCTGGACCTGGGTGGTGGCATCCCGGGTGGCCAGGGCCATCACGCCCGCATACACCGGCACCCGGCCAGCGATCGCACGCATCGCAACATCAATCACCTGTCCGCGCTCTTCGCCGGACAACAACGCGCCCTCCCCCGCAGCGGTGCACACCGCCACCCCGTGCACCTTTGCGCGCACTTGTCGTTCGGCCAACCGGGTTAAGGCATCGGCGTCGATCGCATCTGCCTGTAGCGGCGTTGCCAACGCGGTAATCAATCCTTCAAAGGGAGACATCGCCATCCTTTCTTGGCACCAGCAGCAGGTGCGCGGCCATCTCCACGGGGTCTGTCGTCTTGGTCAGCACCATGTCGATATCGCCGGGCAGCGACACCAGGGGCGCCAAAGTGCCCGTGAGAATTAAAATGCGCCGGATGCTGGCGTGCTGTGCCTTCCAGCCCCGCACGAGCTCGGTGCCCAGCGGCTGCCCCGGCCCCAGCCACTGATCGCACAACACGTGCGTCACCATCTCCTGGGCGACAATGGCCTGGGCGTCGGCGGCATTGGACGCCACCACAATCGACGACACTTGGTCGCGAAAGGTGCGCTTGAGGGCGCGACACACCGCGCTTTCATCATCGATGATCAGCAACACCGGCGCTGTGTCGTTGGTACGCCCGTTCATAGCGCCAGCAGGGGATTCGCAGCGCTGGGCACCGGAATCACGTAGCGCTTGAGCACAGAGAAGGTCTCGTTGACCTCGAGCATTTCAAAGAAATCGCCGCAGATGTCCGAGATGTCCTCGCGGATGAACTCCCAATGATCGTCGCCGGTGGCAAAGATGGCGTCCCACTGCGCGCGGGTCACCGCCAAGGCGGGTATCTCCGCCGCGTCGCCGAGCACCGTCATTTGCCCGTCGCGCGATACATCGTCGCGCTCGTCGAAGAGCCACTCCTGCCACCCCACCGCGTGAAACGATGACGGCAGCTCCGAGGACGCGTCGGCAAACAAAATCGGCGCCTGAAAGTTTTCGGCCAGGGCCGCCATCATCACAGCGGCCACGCGCCCGGCGTTGTTGTCGGTCGCCGTGTCCATGCGAAAGATCAACGGCCCCACCTCCATGTTGTTGGCCGCATCAAAAATAATGCGCGCCATTTCAAACGGCAGGTGAATGATGTCCACCACGGGGATGCGAAACGAAACGTGGTTGTCGCGCAGCATGGGAGACAAAATGGCCTCCGCCGCCACATAGGGCATGCCGATCATTTCGCTGAGCCACCACACCAACTCCAGCGACTTTTGGCGCACCTCCTCTGGGCCCAACGCACAGTTCATCGCCAATTGCGGCGCCACTTCGGTGCGCAGGTGCACAAAATCGGTAATGACGCGCCCGTTGGCGGCATCGGTTTGCACGGAGGTCTCCCATAAATCTAGGACATCCTGCAGGTGGGTTTGGGTGCTTCTCGACATGATTTTCTGCGCCTCGTCGCGCGTCGGTTTCGTTGACTTAAGATGCCCGCCAATATTAGGCTGTGTCAAGGAACCATATGCTGTTTTCACCCTCTCATCTGCGCCCGATTTGCAGAGCGACCCTGGTCGTTTTGGCGCTGTTTTTTGCCCCAAAAATCCACGCGGGTGATCCGGATTTGGTGCTCCACTCCATCCGCACGACGCATTTCGAAATCAGCTTCGACCACAAGCTCACGGCCATGGGCCAACAAATCGCCACCATCGCCGAAGAGGCCTACCAAACCGTCACCGATCTCTTTCGCTGGCAGGTCGAGGGGCGCATCCGCGTGCACATCGAAGACTCCCAAGACTCAGCCAACGGACTGGCCTCCGCCACGCCGGCTCCCTACATCTTGCTCTACGCCATCTCCCCCGAAATCGATTCCTCGCTGCAGCACCACGACGATTGGCTCCGCACGCTCTTCATCCACGAATTCACCCACGTGGTGCACCTGCAGATGCAGCACAAAATCCCGCGGGTGATCAACCGCGTCTTCGGCGACATTTACTTGATCAACAGCATGCAGCCGCGCTGGTTCGTCGAAGGGCTAGCGGTCTTGATGGAAACCGAACAAACCAGCAAGGGCCGCATCCGCTCTGCGTACTACCCGATGATTTTGCGCACCCACGCCCTCGAAGATCAGCTCCAAACCCTCGACCAGGCCTCCAACATCACCACCGCCTATCCCCGGGGCACCGCCGACTACGCCTATGGCGCGCTGTTTCTCGACTGGCTCAAGCGCCGCTTCGGCATGGAGCGCCTCGTCGAGCTCGCCCACGCCTATGCCTCCGAGCCCATTCCCTACGGCTTAAACCGGCTTTTTTTACGCGTCACCCAAGAGAGCCTCATCGATCTCTACGCCCAATGGCAGCGCGAGCTCCGACAAGAGGCCGAAGCCCACCGCACCGCCTGGCAACAACGCGGCGGCATGTCTTCAACACCCATTACCTTCAACGGCGAAACCAAGGGACGCCCCATTTTCAGCCCCACGGGCGATCGCATCATACTGCCCATGGCCGACGCCGCAGAGCGCCCCGGTATCTTTTCAATGCGCCCCGACGGCACCGATGTGCAGCGCATCGCGTTGACCAGCGGCAGCGTCACGGTATCCAGCACCGATGACGGCACCTTGTATTACACCCGCACCGCCCCGGTGAAAAATGTCTATCGTTTCAGTGACCTGTTTGTCGCAAACCCCGAGGGAGGTGCTGTGCGGCGCCTCACCCACGGCCTGCGCATCCGCGACATGGCGGCGTCACCGTCGGGCGAAACCCTGGCCGCGGTGCTCCACGATGAAATCGGCTCACGCCTGGTCCTGCTCGATGCCCATGGGCGCATTCAGCAAACCCTCAACGGCCCCACACCCGACATCTACTACACCCCGGCCTTCTCCCCCGACGGCAAGCACCTGGCGCTGGCGGTGCGGCGCCAACACCACGTCAACCTGGTCGAGCGCGACCTGGAGACCGGCGTTGAAACACCCCTCACCGACGATCCCGCCATCCAGTCTTGGCCCACCTACTCACACGACGGGCAGTGGCTGCTATACGCGTCAGACCACAGCGGCACCTCCAACATCTACGCGCGCCACCGCGCCAGCGGCACCGTGCGACAAATCACCAACGCCCTCACCGCCGCCACGGCACCCGCCCTCTCGCAGGACGGCCGCACGCTGGCTTTTTTGTACTACCGCACACAGGGCTGGGACCTGCACGTCATGGACTTCGCCCCCGAACACGCCCCCTTGCAAGACGACATCGCCTGGCAACCACTGGCGCTGCCGGTCACCCCGCCTGCGGGCACATACGCCCTGTCGCCCTACAACCCGTTGCCCAGCCTCTTGCCGCGCACTTGGCGCTTCGATCTGGCCAGCGCGGGCGGACACACCCTCATGAACATCGACTTATCGATGACCGATGCCGCCGACCAACACGAATTCAGCTCGACCTTTCAATGGGATTTCACCCAGCGCGATCCCGCCTTGCAACTCACCTACACCTACAAGGGCATGCGCCCCTCGTTCTTTCTCAACTTTTCCTATGCCGCCACCACCCAGCAGCGAGGCTTTGTCGTCGACGGCGTGGCACGCCCCTGGGAACAGCGCTCCTTGGGCGGCTCGGCGGGGCTCTCCGTTCCCGTCCTCGGCGTAGATCGCAACCACGCGCTTACGTTTTCCTACACAATCAACGCCACGCACCCCGCCTCCGATCTACAGCGCATCGAACCCGACCCCAACGCGGACATGCCCAAGGTCCCGGTCAATTATTTTCGCGCGGGGCTGAACTTCGGCTGGTCATTTTCAGAGCTCTGGTCGAGCCCCTTTGCCATCTCCACCGAGAAAGGGCGCTCCATCGCCGCCTCGATGCGCCTCTACAACCCCGCCTTTGGCGGCAACCAAAAACTGCTGCAATTCAGTTGGGCCTGGAAAGAATACCTGCGCGCCCCCTGGCATCGCCACCACGTATGGGCCTTAATGATCAACGGCGGCGCCTACATCAGCCACCCGCCCCACCAGGCGTATTTCAGTGCGGGCGGATATCCCCCCACCGATCTCATGCAATCCGTTATCGACGGCACCGGCGCCTCCTTGCCCCGGCTGCGCGGATACCCCTGGAACAGCATCAACGGCGACCACTACCAAGCATTTCGCCTCGAATATCGCTTTCCCATTTGGCGCATCGAGCGCACCTACCACACATTACCCGTGTTCTTTCAATACATCAGCGGCAGCGTCTTCAGCGACAACATGTTCATCGCCTTTCACCCCTTTACCCGCGACGACTTCTACAGCGCCACGGGCGGGGAGCTGATCTTGGCCTTTTCCACCGGGTACTACAATCCGCTGCAGTTGCGCCTGGGCTACGCCAAGGGATGGATGGACACCGGCATGCACGAGTGGATTCTCGTGGTGGGCGGCACGTTTTGAGCGAGAAACGACGCGGTTATTGGCGCGGTCCCAAAAAGCGCTGGGCCGCCTGAAATGCCGAGGTTTCCGAGTCGATGAGGAGGTCCATGAGATCGGTCGTCGAGCAGCGCAAGCTCTCGTAGTACCGCTGGCGCTCGGTGGCGTGGATGACGGCGGGCAGATAACCGTTGCGCATCAGATGAATGTGCATCACGGCGCGGCCAATTTTTCCCGAGGTACCCGACCAGGGAAAAATGCGCATGAAGCGGTGGTGAAACCGGGCGGCCCACGCCATGGGGTGCAACTCTTGCTGTTCGTCGCGGTCGTTCATCCAGGCGAGGAGTTCGGCCATGTCTCTATCGATGGCCGCCGCCAAGCTGATCTCGTGGAAATAGGTGCGGTGCAGGGGGATGTCTGTGCGGAACTCCGGGTTGTCCTCGCCCTCGCGGGTGGCAAACAACCGGTGCAGTGACAAAAAAACATCGAGGGAAAACGAAAAGTTTTTGCGGCGGACGTATTCGCGAACCAAGACAAATGCCTCGCGGTGATTGCGCAAAGATGCAAACAGCGCCTGGCGTGAAATGTCTGAAATCATTCGCGGATCAAATGCCGCGCTCAATTCGTCGGGGGAGATGACTTCGCCCTCAATGGCCCGATCGTGATAAATGGCCGAACTGTCGAGCTTGGCCCAAAAGGTCGCGAGATCGGCTTTGGACACTTTTTCCATTAGGGCGCGCACGCGCTCACCGCGGTCGTCGAGTTTGTCTAAGGCAGCGGTTAAATGCTCGTTTTCCAGTGGCAAATTTCGCATAAATCTCTAATGTTTTTGAAATGTTAAACTGTTGTTTTAAAATTTATCATAATCGAATCGACCCAATTGTAAAATAAAATATTTTTTCAAAATCATAGGCTGAGCGTCCACTGGCAATGAAAACATTCTCTCCTGCCGTTTTTTGCGCCGCGTCCGCAAAAGTCGTCGCAAAGCCACTCCCCTTTTTTTTCGGTTCTGCTATGCCTGAGCCCTGAGCACCCTTGACGCCTTGCCAGGCCTTTACCAATCACACGGAGTTCATCATGACCGCCAATGTCCGCAAAATCTTCGCGATGGGCACCCTCCTCCTGGCCGCCTCCATCGCCGCTTGTGGCGCCGCACAACCCGAGCCCACCCCCCCCGTCGAAGAGAAAGAACGCTACCAGTTCGGACCCGAAGACTTTTCCTGGAAACCCGAATTGCGCGCCGCAGAGCTCACCACCGAAGTCGACGAAAAGCGCTACCGCGCCGTGGGCGACATCCTGACCGAATTCAGCCCCGCTACGCCAACCATTTATCTCGTCGGGCGCCTGGCCAAAGTGCCGGCGGCGGCGGCCATTGAAGTGCGGTGGTACAAAGACGGCATCCCCGATCCCATGTTCGAAAGCGAAATCGAAGGCTCCGACAGCTTTTCCTTTGTCTCCTCGTTTCGTCCAGCCGGAAAGCGCTTCATTCCCGGCGGATACCGCGTCCGCATCATCGTTAACGGCACCGATGTCGGCGGCACCGAATTCACCATCATCGGCAAAGACCCCCTAGCGGGCGGTATCTCCGTGGTGGGCCTCAAGGTGTCGCAAAAAATCAATGCCAAGACCATGGTACCCGTTGCCCCGGCAAAGCAATTCAAGAGCGGGGTCAAAGAGCTGCACGCGACCTTTGCCGTTCGCAACGCCATGCAACCCACCGACGTCATCGTCCGCTGGCAACGCCAGGGCGAAGTCTTCAGCGAATCCTGGATCACCGTCGAAGGGTCGGGGCGCTTTGGCGCCAACGTGGCCTCTCCCTCTGGCATGCCCGACGGCGGATATTTTGTCGAAATCCTCTTAAACGACAAAGTGTTGGCATCGCAGCAAATCGCCGTGGGCAAAGCAGGCGGCACCCCAAAAATCGACAAACTGGCCCTCGGACTCGCCTTAAACAACGACAACATGCCCGTAAAAGAGCGCGACAACTTTGTCGCAGGTGGCGTGGTGTACTGCGGACTGCGCTTCCTAGATTTGTGGCCCAACACGGTCATCACCGTGGAGTGGAATCGCGTGGACAGCGACGGCGAAACCACCTGGCACACCGTCCGCACACCGGTTCCGGGCGGAGGGTCCGGCACCATGGGCGCCCAATGGGACTCCGCCATGGCCGAGCCCGGCAAGTACAAAGTCCAAATCTACCTCAACGACACGCCGGTCACCGACAAGTCTTTCACCGTCAAATAACACCGGCCACGCCCGCAAAACACAGCCGCCCAACCCAACCCGCAGGCGCTACATCCGGGTCTTGCGAAAACGCTCCAGCGCTTCATCAATGCGACGGCGGCTCTCGCCCTCCACGTGATCGACCACCACCGGCGTGATGGCGATGATGCCCTCGACCTGCTCGCTGCGGCGGTGATGCGTACCGAACAAAAGGCCCAACACCGGCACGCGCGACATAAAGGGCAACCCGTTTTTGCTGCGGCTTTCGACGTGGGAATCCAATCCCGACAAAACAATGGATTGCCCCAGGCCCAAGTGCACCAGTGTACTGACCCGCGAAATCGCGCGCCCGGGAACCGATTGCCCGGTCTCTTTCAGCTCCGAGACTTCGGCCTCCACTTCGAGATCGACCAATCCGTTGGCGCCGTCGAGCAATGGCAACACCGACAGCCGGCAACCATAGGACACCGTGCGCAGCTCTGCGGCCTGGCTCCCGGCAATGGGCACGTTGACCTCGCCCCCGGAATTATAGTCAGCGCGGTTTCCACTCGTGGTGAACAGCGACGCCCGTTTGAGAATTTTCACCTTTCCATGCGCCGCCGCCGCTTCGATGACCGGAAATGCCTGGTCGACGATGCGATAGGAAGCCGTGCTGCGCCCGCTCAACAGATCCATGTTCATCTCCATCGTGCCGGTGGCCCCCAATTGTCCGGGCCAGCGAATGCCGCCGCCGTCCTGGGCGCTCTGGTGAAACTCCACAAAGGTCAAGTCGAGCCGGATGTTGGTGCGCGGACGCACGCTCCGCCCCACCGTGGCCAAACACAGCACCTGCCCCGGATACAACTCGGCGATGCGCTGCACCCGCCACAGCTCCGATTCACTCTCGGCATATCCATCGATGAACACCCGGGCCCCCATGCGCTTGAGCCGCAGCCCGCTCTGTTCGGACAGCAGATCCGTAAGCTCTTCAATGATGACCTGCGGATCTTTGGCAAACACCGTGATTTCGATATTGCGCGTCTCCCCCGTGCGCATAATGAGCAGCAGGGTCATCTTGCCCGGCGATTGCGCATTGACGACCATGCGGCGCCCGTCCTTGGGCACCTTCACCTCGATCACGCCGCGGGTGCTCTCGCTGAAACTCGCCACGTCCTGCGCGTCGAGCACGATCTGTTCGCCCACCGACAGTGTCATCTCGGGCACAATGGCGCTGGTCACATCGCTAGGCACTTGCGCCACCGCAGTGCCAAACGCCGCCATCGATAGGCAACACAGCGCAGCCAATAGGGTCTTGGGGGTAATCTTTTTCATGACAACCTCTTTTTCAATCGCCGCTGGACCTTCCAGGCAGCACTAGATTCATCGGCCGCTTTGCGAGAATGTTTCCTAAAAAAATGCACAAACTGCACAACTGTTCGTTGACCGCGAAAAATAGGGGTGATAAGTCGCCTTCGGTGGTGGACATTCGCACCGTCCCAGGTCCCTTTATATTTTCGATGTGCAAGGGGATTGCCAACACAGCCATGAACGCCAAAATTCAAGAACAAATCATCCGCCTGAAAGAGGAAAACAACGCCGTAATCCTGGCGCACAACTACCAGTTGCCCGAAGTGCAGGACATCGCCGACTTCACCGGAGACTCGCTGGAGCTCGCCCGCGAAGGCGCCCGCGTTCCCCAACAACTGGTGGTGTTTTGCGGCGTGCACTTCATGGCCGAAACTTGCGCCATCTTCTCGCCCGACAAAACCGTATTGCTCCCGGACGAAACCTCGGGCTGCCCCATGGCGGATATGGCCACCGGCGAAAGCCTCGCGGCCCTCAAGGCCCAACACCCCGGCGCCGTCGTCGTCTGCTACGTCAACAGCACCGCCGAGGTCAAAGCCCAAAGCGACGTCTGCTGCACCTCCGCCAACGCCGTCGACATCATCCGACGCATCGAACCCGGCCGCCCCATCATCTTCGTTCCCGACAAATACTTAGGCGGTTATGTCTCGCAGCTCACGGGCCGCGAAATGATCTACTGGGAGGGCGCCTGTCCCATCCACGCGACGCTGCGTCCGGCACACGTCGAAGCCGCGCGCGCCGCACACCCCGGGGCCCCCATTTTCGTGCACCCCGAAAGCCCGCTCACGGTCAGCGCCCTGGCCGACGAAGTGCTGAGCACCGGCCAGATGTGCACCCGCGCCCGACAATCCGATGCGTCCACAATCGTCATCGGCACCGAGCTGGGGCTCTTGCACCGGCTGCGCAAAGAGAACCCCGACAAAACCTTTGTCCCGCTCTCCGACGACCTCGTCTGCCCCAACATGAAGCGCAACACCCTGCCCAAGGTACTGCACGCCCTCACCACCCTCACACCGGTGATCCGCGTCGAAGAGGCCTTGGCCCGGCAAGCGGCCCACGCCATTCAAACCATGTTCGCAGACGGCGTCATCCGCCCGCGAAACGCCGATGCGCAGCCCGCACAATAGCGCCGTTCCCCATCGCGCCGACAAATACACGCAACTGCGCCGTTTCTTACAATCGCTGGGCAAGGTGGCCATCGGGTATTCGGGGGGTGTTGACAGCGCGTTCCTGCTCGCCCTGGCCCGCGATGCCATCGGTGACAACGCCGTGCCCATCCTGGTTCGCGGCCCGCAGTTCCCCGCCCGGGAAACCCAGGCAGCCCTCGATGTGGCGCAACACATCGGCGCACGCGTCGTCGTGCTCGACGTAGACTTGCTCGGCGACCCGGCCTTTGTCCGCAATGACCCCGATCGCTGCTTCGCGTGCAAACGGGCGCTCTTTCAACAGCTCAAAGACACCGCCCTTGCCCTGGGATGCCAGGCGGTCCTCGAGGGCAGCCACAGCGACGACACCACCGACTTTCGCCCCGGACTGCGCGCCATCCGCGAACTCGGCATACACACGCCCCTGCTGGACATCGGCTTTGCCAAAACCGAAATACGCCACGGCGCCAAGGCCCTGGGGCTGCCCAATTGGCAACAGCCCGCCCGCCCGTGCCTGGCCACCCGCATCCCCTACGGACAGCCCATTACACGCCAGCGATTGGCGCGCATCGAAACCGCCGAGAACGCCCTCGACGACCTGGGGTTTTCCGAACGGCGCGTCAGAGACCACGGCGACCTGTGCCGCCTCGAGCTGCCGGCTCCCGCGCTGGCGCAACTCGCCACAACCCCGTTGCGACAAAAAGTGATCGCCGCCATGCGCGCAGCGGGTTACGACTATGTCAGCGTCGATCTCGAGGGCTTCCGCAGCGGCTCGATGAACGGCGTTTTGCCCCAAGAGGACCGCGATGAACCGCCCCATTGACGCCCAAGAAGCCCGAGAGCTCCTGCAGTGCCAGGGCCCCGAAGTACACGAACTCCTGCAGCGTGCGCACCGCGTCCGCATGGCCGAGCGACCCGCTGTCGTGAGCCTGTGCAGCATTTACAACGCCAAGAGCGGACACTGCACCGAAGACTGCCGCTTTTGCGCGCAATCCGCCCACAACGACGTCCAGGGCGTGGCCACCTACGACCTGCGCTCCGAAGCCCAAATGATGGCGGCCGGGGCCGCTGCCCAAGACCACCAGGCGCGTCACTTCAGCATTGTCACGTCGGGGTTGGCCGTGGACAGCGACGCCGAAATCGAACGCCTGGCCCGCACGTTTTCCCGCATGCGCGAAGAGCTGCGCGTCCTGCCCTGTGCCTCCTTGGGCAACATCAGCCGCCACACCCTACAAACCCTCAAGAACGCCGGACTGACGCGCTACCACTGCAACCTCGAGACCGCCGAGAGCTTCTACCCGCACATCTGCACCACCCGTCCCTGGAAGGACGCCCGCGACACCATTGTGCACGCCAAGGAACTCGGCCTCGCCACATGCTGCGGCGGTTTGTTCGGCCTGGGCGAAACCCTGGCCCAGCGGGTCGAGCTCCTGGCTGCTGTGGCAGACCTCGACGTCGACTCCGTGCCCATCAATTTCTTTCACCCCGTGCCCGGCACCCGCATCGACAACCCCTGGCCCCTAACGCCCCTGTCGTGCCTGCAAATCGTCGCTGTGGCGCGCTTAATGATGCCCGGCAAGGAAATCCGCGTCTGCGGCGGTCGCGAATACCACCTCCGCGAACTGCAGTCCTGGCTGCTCATCAGCGGCGCCGATGGCCTGATGGTGGGCGGCTATCTCACCACCCAGGGGCGCCAAGTTGAAAACGATCTCGACATGGTGCGCTCGGCGGGATTCGCCACCTCTTTCGATGCGCCCTGAAGCCCCCACCGTGCTCGTGGCCATGAGCGGCGGCGTCGACTCCAGTGTGGCGGCGGGACTCCTGCTCGAGCAAGGCTTTCGCGTGGTGGGCGTCACCCTGTTGATGCGCCCACAGCAATCCCACCAAGCGGTGACCTGGTGTTGCGCCAGCGGTGCCGTCGAGAGCGCCCAAGCCGCCTGTCACGCCCTGGGCATCCGCCACGAAGTCCTCGACTACACCGACGCCTTTGCCGCGACCGTCCTGCAACCGGCGTGGCGCGAATACCGCGCGGGGCGCACCCCCAACCCGTGCGTGCACTGCAATGTCCACGTCAAATTCGCCGCCCTGTACCAACACCTGCAATCCGCCAATGCGCGCTATCTCGCCACGGGACACTACGCCGAGGTCGTACACGGCGACGCACCGCGACTGTGCCGCGCGGCCTTTGCCCCCAAGGACCAAACCTACTTTCTGTTCGGGCTGGGACGCGATGTGCTCAACGCCACGCTCTTCCCCTTGGCCCGGCTCTCTAAAGACGACGTGCGCGCCCTGGCCCAAAAGTGGGGCCTGCCCACCGCGCAACGCCCCGACAGCCAAGACGCCTGCTTTGTCGACGCCGACGGCCACTTCTCCGAGGCGCTCCGGCACTGGTTTGACGACGCCCCAATCCCTGGGCCCATCTGCGACCCCGACGGCCGCGTCCTGGGCGAACACCGCGGCATCCACCGCTACACCGTGGGGCAACGCAAGGGCCTCGGGGTGGCCACGGGGCAACGTGCCTATGTCTCCCGCATCGATGCCCACACCCACACCATCACGCTAACCATCGATGAAACCGATTTGCGAAGCGCCGCGCTCCTCACTGACGATGCCCACTGGATCAGCGGCTCCGCCCCGACCTTTCCGCTCGCGTGCAAGGCCCAAATCCGCTACCGCAGCGCCCCGGTCGACGCAGTGGTCACCGCACAGGACCATGGGCTGCACGTCGCCTTTTCCCGCGCACAAAAGGCCGTAACACCCGGGCAAGCCGTGGTGTTTTATCGCGGCGATTGCGTCCTAGGCGGTGCCTGGATTTCCCGCGCCCTGCCGTAGTCTCCTGCCGCGCTACCGCAGATATTTAACGGCACGCGTTGACCTTGTATCGATTGCTGCTTTATGATGGGCCGTTTTCATTTCGATTGGCAACATCACTTGGCGCAAGCGCACTGGCGCACATGACAAGGAGAGCACCATGGGCATCATGAAATTTATCAAACGCGGCGTGCAAGAAATGATGATCGCGCGCTCCGACGAAGCCAAAGAGCACGTCGTGTACAAGCACCCCGATCGCACGGTTCCTGCCTACTCGCAGCTCACCGTCGACTCCGATGAGGTCGCGCTCTTTTTCCGAGACGGAAAGCCCGCCGGACGCCTGCCCGCAGGGCGGCACACCCTCGACTCCTCCAACATCCCGTTTTTGTCCAACCTGGTCGACTCCTTCACCGGCGGCAATGTCTTTGTCTCCGAGCTCTACTTCGTCTCCACCCGCGCCTTCACCGGCGTAAAATTTGGCGGGCGCATCGGCGACGTCGAAGACCCCAAGTCCGGCATCCCGGTGGGCATCATGGTCCACGGCGAATTTGCCATCCGCGTCACCGAACCCGAAAAGCTCATCCTCGGCCTCCTGGGTATGCGCCAGGTCGACAACGACTCTTTCTTCTCATGGTTCAAACAACAGGTGCTCAAGGTCATCCGCGACCAAATCGCCGAGCAAGTGGTGAAGCAAAAAATGCCGATCCTCGACGTCGTCTCCGGCGCGTACACCGAAGAAATCGAAACCACTGTCCTGCAGGGCGTGGGCCGTCACGTCGAAGAATTCGGCGTCATCATCACCCAGCTCGGTAACTTCGTCATCGACTGCAACGAAGACGACAAACAAAACCTCAAAAAACTGTACACCGAAGCCGCGCAAATTCGCATGGTCGGCGGCATGCAGGGCTACCAACAGTTCGCCGCAGCCAAGGCCATGATGGGCGCTGGCGAAGGCATGGCCAAGGGTGGTGGCGGCGGTGAAGGCGGTGGTGCCGGGGGCGGCATGTTGGGAGGCGCCGGACTGGGTGTCGGCTTCGGCATGGCACAAATGTTCCAAGCCAACCAAATGCAAGCGCAATACGCGCAACCCCAAGGACAGCCCGGCATGCCCCAGCCCCAAGCGGGCAACTTGGCGGGCACCACAGCCCCCGCAGCCGCGCCTGCCCAACAAGCCGGTGGCGTCACCTGTGCCAACTGCAACGCCACGGTGCCAGGCGGCAAATTCTGTCCCGAATGTGGCCAGCCCCTGCCCGTTGCCACGGGTCCCAAATTTTGTCCCGAGTGCGGCAACAAAATGACACCGGGCGCAAAATTTTGCCCCGAGTGTGGCAACAAGTTCGAAGGCTAACCCTCTGCTCCCGCGCTGTTCTCCCTCTCACCAACACCCCTAACAAACCATCCCATCCCATCGCCATGCCGCGCTATCGCGTGCCGGTGCGATCATCCGCATACAAAACAGCGTCGCATATGTCCGATGCCAACCAGCTAATTAATGAAGTGAAATCGCGAAAAGGAGGGGAAAACAAAGAGGCGAAACATCGCCCGAGGCGTTCAATCGCCGAACTGGGATTCTTCGCGCTCTTGCTCTTCCTTGCATTTGATGCACAGCGTGGTTTCGGGGCGCGCCTCCAGGCGTTTGGGGGCAATGCGTTCGCCGCAATCTTCGCAGATGCCAAATTCACCGCTGTCGATTTTGGTCAGCGCTTTGGTGATTTTGTCGAGGAAGGTGCGCTCGCGGCCGCGCAACCGAAATTGGAACGACTGCAAGTACTCGCTGGACGCCAAATCCATCTCGTCGGGCAAATCAGCGGCGTCTAGTTTCATGTCGTCTTCCAGTGTCTGGCGGGCATTGACCACCAGTTTTTCGCGCTTGTCCTGCAGGATCTTTCTGAACTTATCCAACTCTCTTTTGCTCATCGGTTTTTGCATAAAAGTCTCCGTGAAGGGGGCTTTTGTGTCGTTGTGATATTCAGGAGCACGTTTGCTCACTGAGTTGACCCCGTCTGCCCAATGTAAGCCAACAGCCCTTAGAGGGCAAGACTCCAATGGGGGCCATTTCGTTTTGTCTGCGCCCCCTGCGGTGCGGTTTATTGCGGCGTTTCTTCATCGTCGATGGGCAGGTCCAGCAATGCCATAAAGCGGGCGATATCTTCGGGAGCGTCCTCGTCTTCGGCGTCGTCTTCGCCATCGGTATTGCCTTCGTCCAACGAGACAATGCCGTCCAAAACCGGACCCTCGTCGCCCGCGTCTTCGCCGTCCAAAATCGGCGCGGTCTCGGCCTCGTCAATGGCGATGTCTACCTCTCGCCAATCCAGCGCTGTCGTCGCGGCATCCGCATCGTCGAGCCATGAATCGTCGGTGTCAAACCCCGGCATTTCGTCGCCCAGCTCCACCGGGGCATCCGCGTCGCCCACCAAGGACGGGACATCGTCGAAATCCAGCATTTCATCGGCAAACAAAGTTGGCGACAGCCGCTCTGACGGGTGGTCATCTGCCATCGGCGCGTCCAGGGCTTCGGGGGCAAAGTTGTCGAGGAAGTCGGCCATTGGCAAGGGCGTCACATCGCCGTCTCCCACATCGCCGTCGATGGCCAGGGGCGGCAGCGTCTCGTCCGACAAGATGCCCGTATCATCGAGCAACTCTGACAACGGCGGCAGTGATTTTGGGGGTGTATCCGACATACTATTTTGTTTCCGTGGCGGCGGGTTGTGCCAATTCTCTCATCACCAATTGCATATCATCCCACATCGTTTTTTTGGCATCGGGCTTCTGTAACAAATAGGCCAAGCTGTACACCGGCATCACCAGGCGACCATTCCACGGGTGAAACTTACCGCGCAGCGCAGTAATCGGCGCATCGGTGTTGAGCAGCCAACGCGCCACCACTTGTCCCAACGCCACCACAACCCGCGGATTGACGCTGGCGATTTGCTGCAACAAAAACGGACCGCAAGCATCCATTTCGGCGCGGCTTGGAAACCGCGACTCGGGCATGTGGCACTTGGTGAGCTGCGTGAGAAACACCTGCGAGCGCTGCAAGTTCATGGCCTGGATGATCCGGTTGAGCAGGGAGCCCTCGCTGCCCGCAAAGGGAATACCGGTCAAGTCGTCTTCGGGGGCAGGCGCATCCCCGACAAACATCAGCGCGGCATGGGACGCCCCTTCGCCCACCACCACCGTCTGGCGCGTCTGGTGGCGCGGGCACGCCTGACATGTGCGCAGCGACGTGTGCAACTGCGACAACTGCGCCTCGGCATCTGCCACCGGCGGTAAGTGCCTTGCGCTGGAGACGGCTTCTCTGGGTGTGGGTGCGGCCACAACGGGTGACGGCCGGATGGCGGTGTCTGTGCGCGGCGCCTCAATGGATTTTGCGCGCAACATGTGTTCGGGTAGGGGATCGTCGATCCGGTACACCGATTGCCCGAGCTCTTGCTCAAAGCGCACCCGCTCGGCCAACAGGGCATAAATGTCGCTCACAGCATCTGGCATATTACCTCAAACCCACCCGCAGCGTTACGGCGATGGAATGACGCGCGTCCCCTGGCAACGCCCCATGGCCGCGTCGTAAATGGCGTTGTCCTCGGTCATGCGGTACACCACCGCGATCACACGGTTTTCGCGCAGCATGGTCGCCGCTGTCAAATCCATCACGCCCAGGCGCCGCTCCAGCATTTCGTCATAAGTGATTTCATCGAAACGCACCGCATCGGGAAAGCGCATGGGATCGCGATCGTAAACGCCGTCGACCTTGGTGCCCTTCATGTAAATATCGCAGCCGAGCTCTGCCGCCCGCAGCGCCGCCCCGGTGTCGGTGGAGAAAAACGGATTGCCCGTACCGCCAGCTAGAATGGCCAATTGTCCCGCGCGCATGGCCTCACGGGCATCGTCGCGCACATAGGGCGTTCCAATGGGGCTCATGGGACGCGCCGTAAACAGCACCGCACGCCCCCCGGCGCGCAAAATGGCATCCTTCAGTGCCAGGCCGTTGATCACGGTGGCCAGCATGCCCATCTCATCGGCGGTTACGCGATCCATCTGGGCAGCCCGCGCCCCTAGGCCGCGAAAGATGTTTCCGCCACCCAGCACCACAGCGGTCTTCGCGCCCTCGGCTTGTGCCCTCGCCAACTCCCCGGCCACAAAGTCCAGCGTGGCGCCATCCAGGCCAAACCCCGCTTGTCCCGCCAGCACTTCTCCGGACAGTTTCATCATTACTACGGGTTGGACGTTCGTCATTTTGCCCTCCTCAGTAGCCATTAGCGGCCGCACCAAACTGTGCCAGCAGATGGACAAAAAGCAAAGTTCGCAAAAGAGAACAATGCGTTTTCGATCCGCACACCGGGACGCGCTCCCCCCGGAACATACCCCTCCGAAGGTTCCCCGGAATAAGCCCGGCGTGGCGTTCGTACTGTCCTTGGTCCATCTCCGACGACAGGCGCGACAGACAAACCTGCGGCAAACTTGAGATGCGACAAAGTAACCTGATATGACCAATGCAAATCCGTCTCCGGACGCCCGGAACAGGAAGGACACCATGCCCAAACGCCCGCAATTCACCACCGCTCTGTGCATCGCCCTATGCACCGCTCTGATCGCGCTTGCCTGCGGTAACAAACCCACCGATACGCCCCAAACCGGCGAATCCGCCGCCGACAAAACACCCGCTCCCACTGGCGCTGCCGATGCCGCCGCGGACACCGACACCGAAGAGCCTCCCGAAGCCCCCCCCGAAGGGCGGCCGGTTCAGGCATGGCAAGACGGCAAAATGACAATGATGTGCGAATCAGAAGCGCGCCAAAAGGGCTTCACGGTCATTGACTTGAGCAACTACTGGGTGCCCTATATTTTCTCCGAACGCGATGGCAGCGACGAGCCCCGTGTGCCCAATCACTTCCGCCCCATCTTTCGCAAGCTGGCCAACAACTGGCCCTACGAATCGCGCACCATGGCCGCCGCCCGACAGGTGGTGGAACACCAGCAACAACGCGCGCGAAACGCCAAAATGGCCGAATTGCGCGCCCAGGGCATGAGCGAAGACGAAATCCGCGAACTCATGGGGCTCAGCACTCCATCCGACACCGCAGCCGATTCCAACAAAGGCACCGACAGCGACACCCAGGGCGAAGCGTGTGAACTCCTGAGCCAGGGCGTGGGCGACTCCGAACACTTTTTGGAGGTCTTTGGCATCCCCCCAAGCCTATCGGTTCTGCGCAAGCGCGCCCTCGACGAATTGGAGCGCCCCTGCTACGCCGATATCGACTACAACCGCTTTCGCGGCTTCGACGGTTTCATCGCCTATAAGAGCAACAATGCCGCCAAGGAAGATGCCCAAAAGACGCGCTCGTTTGCCGTCAAAATGCGCCGTGAAATCGAACGCTTGGGCCTCAAAGACGCCTTCGAACTGCGCCAGCATCCCGACAACAAAATGTCCGCCGGCCTCATCGATCTGGCCACCCGTTACGAGGCCATTTCCGAGGCCCAAAAGCTGCTGGTCTGCGAAGGCCTCTTCGAAGAGCGCGACGTTGCCAAGTTCACCACCGGTGGCTTGGATTGGCGCACCCACCGCGCCTTGGTGTCCTTCGAGCGCAAAAACCGCATCTTCGGCTGGGGCTTCATCGGTCGCGACACCCTTGAAGCGCTGCGCAAACCCCCCAAGGAACGCCTCTACGATACCTTTATGCGCACGGCGGCCGAGCGCGTCGTGGACGGCGCCAACATCATCGAAGACGGCACCGCACGCCTGCCCAATGGCAAAACTCCCACCTATCGCGACGAACAGGGACAAGAGCACGAAGTGCCCAACCTCGTGGCCGAATACACCGCCCTGCTCGTGAAGCACATGGACCTCACCTCGCCGGACAAGCTCGTCGCCTTCTTGAAAAACAACGACGACAAAGCCCTGGGCGCCCTGTATGTCGCCATCCCCCTGCCGCCGCGCCCGCCGTATTACAGCGACACCATGGCCCTGCACTCCGTCATCCACCGCGGCGATGTCTGGTACGACTACCCCTACACCGACTCCGGCAAGGAGCGGGGCCAGCCGCGCAAGGTCCTGCCCACCAACACGCTGTACGTCAAATGGAACGACCAGGACATTCCCCTCATCACCACCAACACGACCATCGGCTCCTGGCGCTCCGAGCTCGCCCCGGACGGCTACGAGTACTTTCGCTACAAGAACTCCGATGTCGGCCCCCGCATCTGGAAGGACATCATCGCCGGACCGGTGTGGCTACCGCCGGACACGTCACCCAGCGCCTCGTTGATCAAGACGGTCACCTACAAAGGGCGCACCGTGCGCGTGCCCAACTACGACGAGTTTGGCCCGTGGTACGCGTCGGCCTATGGCTTGGTGGCCGGTTTTCACTACCGCCCCACACAGCTCAAAAGCGGCGAGATCAAATACCTCGACAATGGCATCCGCAGCCACGGCTCGGTGGATTACAACTCGATTTTGCGCCGCTATTCCCACGGCTGTCATCGCTTGTACAACCACATCGCCATTCGCTTGTTCAGCTTTATCCTCACGCACAAACCCTTTAAGCGCGTCGGTGAAATACCCTCGGGCTTTGCGCGCACCATCACCGTCGACGAAGAGGACTTCGTCATCCGCCTCGACTCGCGCGGCTACAAATACGAGCTCATCGATCCCGTGCCGGTGGTGGTCGAAACCGGCAATATTCGCGGCGCCCAGAAAACGCCCATCGACGCCCACATGCCCAAGCCCAACGCCAACTACGGCCCAGATGCGCGCTTTCTGCCGCCCCAATACGCCCACTTGACGCAACCCCCGCCCATCGACAATGGAGCGGACACCGACACCCAAGCATCCAGTCCCAGCACAGACAACCAGGGCAACGCCCCCGCCAAACCCAGCGGCGCGGATGTCACGGCACCAAAATCCACAGACGCGGCGGTCCCAAAACCCGAAAAGACACCGGCCGCCACCAATTGATCTGCCATGGCCTTTCGCCTCACGATAACCGATACGCGACATCCCGACTTTTCCTACCAGTGCGGTTTTATCCAGGGGCAAATCGCCATCGGACGCGCCCAAATCTGCGATCTCTGCCTCCCGGATCTCACGGTTTGTCCCATGCATGCCGAGATTCGCCTACAGGGCCATCATTACACGCTTGTCGACCTCGACTCGCAAAACGGCACGTTGGTGGCCACCCGCAAACTCATCCCCCACCGGCCCACCAAGCTCGCCTCCAACGACGAAATCACCATCGCCCACTACCGCATTGTCTTTGAATCCGGCACGCATCCCAGCGCCATTGGCAAGCAAGCCATTGGGCAGTGTGCACACGACCTGTTGCATCGACGGCTTGCGCATCAAGGACATCTCGCGCACGTAACGCCCACCCTTCTGGGGCTCTCGGGTCCCGGACGCGGGGCGCGCTTCACCTTCGTGCAAACCGGCGACAGCGCCACCATGGGACGCACGCGCCACAACGCGATACCCCTCGACGATCCCGAAGTGACCAGCGCCCACGCCGCGGTCCAATGGCAAGACGACGGCCAACTCATGGTGCGCGACTTGGGCTCTCGCAACGGCACCTGGTGTAACGGAGAGCGCTGCGACAGCTTCGCATTGGTGCCCGGCCTCACGTTCACCGTCGGACAAACCACCTTTGGCCTCGAAGATCCCGTGGCCGCCGCCCTGCAAGACATTCAGCTATCGCCGCACGAGGCCACCTTGCCATTTGTGCCCGACCTTCCCACCCCAGCGCCCCGCGCCACCGACGCCAACGATGCAAAGACGGCGACAGCCTCCCCCGCCACACCCGACGACGACCAGGTCGCCCCACCGCCTGCAGCGCCCCCACCCGCCGCCACGCTGCCAACTGGCGTCACCGAGCCCAGCCTCGATGTGCCGGGAACGCGCGACAGCCAGGCGCCACAACACGCCAACGACGCTGCCCCCAAGGAGGAATCCGACATCGGCCTCATCTTGGTGGGCACCGCCATTATTGTGATGCTCGTGCTCTTTTTAATCTGGTTTCTGGGATAACCACTGAACATTCGTGCGGTTAAATCGGACTATTTCGCAAGTATTTCATCTTTTTTTCGCGAAATAGGAAACTTTTCGCAAAAGCGGTCGATGTACCTGGTGTCTGGCCTTTGGACCATTTTGAAGGAGGATACCATGTCAGAACAAACCAATCCGTGCCCACACAACAGCTTGTTTTCCCAAACCCGGCGCCTGTCGCTTCCATTGCTCTGCGCCCTGTTTCTCGCAGCCACCAGTGCCTGCGATGATGACAAAACCAGCGACGACGCCCATGCATCTCCCGTTGATGACACCGGCAATAAGGAGCCAAACGACAAAACAACGCCACAACCGCCCGAAAAAACCGACGAAGACACCGCCAAAAAGGACAACGATGCGGCCCCAGACAATACCGACGATGCCCAACGCAACGACGACAACAGCAGCGATACCGGCAACCAGGACACCGGCAACACCGACATTGACGACCCCGACGCAGACGACACCGACACCGGCGACATCGATACGGACGACCCCGACGCAGACAACCCCGACACGGACGGCACCGATATTGATGACACCGATACCGGCGACACCGACACGGACGACACCGATACGGAGGCGCCCAATGTTTGCCAGTCTCCCCAGGTGGTCATTCACGAAATTTACGCGCATGGCGGCAATGCCGGCGCTATCTGGCAAAATGACTACGTCGTACTACACAATCGCAGCGATCTGGCCGTCGATCTCGAGGGCTGGAGCCTGCAATATGCGCCCGCTGCTGGCGACTTTGGCAAAATAATCCCGCTGTCAGGTGTGCTTGAAGGCGGCCAATACCTTTTAATTCAATTGGCGGCTTCTAGCGACACGGGCATGCCCCTGCCCGGAGCCGATCTCGTCGCCGCGGTCAACCTCGCTGCCAATGGCGGTATTTTGGCCTTGGTCGACCACAGTGAATCCCTCAAAGAACGCTGTACCGGGAATGACATTCGCGATCTTGTTGGATACGGCTCGTCGCCGCGCTGCTTCGAAGGTTGGGCCAAGGCCCCCGCTCCCACGGCCACCCGCTCCTTACAGCGCATCGGCGAAGGCTGCAAAGACGACAACGACAACAGCCAGGACTTTGAAGTTGCCGATCCGCAGGGCAAAAGCCTCACGTCCGATCCCCACATTTGCTTTTTTTGCGACGCAGGCGTCCGCTAATACCCAAGCCGCCCTACAGCCTCACCACGCACCTTTTTCATGAAGAGGTAGCGCTTCGGCGCACTTACCCAAAAAACGAGCCGCTCGCCACGCACCCTTCCAGGGCGTTGCCCGGCGATCATCAATGAATTGTAAATGAAATAAATTAGCGGAGTTCGAGGAGTCTCTTGTCGAGGTCGCACAGACGGCATTGGAATTTGCGCACTTGCTCGGAGGTGTCAGAGGGCACCGGGGGCGCCGCGTGGGTCATCATACCCTGGGCCGGATTTTTCCCGGTCTTTAGCAGAATTTTGTGCTGTATATCTTCGATTACGTTGTTGATCCAATTCATGGGGAACTCTCTTTCTACAAAGACTGCGCCTAGCTAGAGCAATTCGCATGCCAACGCTGCCGATCCGGAAATGTCCTTTAAATTCACTACGTTAGCACTTCACATGACCTAGATCATCGCGCTAAGCGCGTAATCTGTCTCTCAATTTGGGGCCAACCAGCGGTAGAGAGCTCATATCTACCTAAAATTAAACAACTTTTTCAGGTGCCACCCAATTTTCGCACCTTTACAAAACAACTGTTTTTTTTATTTTTTGATGGTTTTTATCACGGCCTTGCCATCGCGAATGGCCACCTGAAAATCGACGTCACCGCCTCGGTTGGCCGCCTGTTTTCGCAGCACTTGAGCGATTTTCTGCACCGTAATGTTGGTGGTGGATTCGTTGGTTTTGGTGCGCGCAGCCATGTATGCGCGATACACCGACTGTATGCGATCGTCGGTCAACCCCGCCGATGCGCTCTTGCTGGGTTTGGGCGGCGGTACAGCGGGGCGAGCCTTCGAGCTGGCGGATGGGCGGGGTGGGGCAGGCGGCATAGGACGGCCAGGGCGCATGTCAGACGGCAATGGGGGCGGAGGTGGAGGAGGAGGCGCAGGGCGTCTGCTGTGTGGCGCGGATGGCCTAGGCGGCGATACCGGTGCTTGCGCTGTCGATTCCTGAAAGAATCCCGATAAGGCATCAAAATCCTCCTCGCCCATATCGGGCAGTCGACGGCCCTTGGATGAAACGGGAACCACGGGCTTTGTCGCTTGAAAGCGGGCAGGAACCGGGACGCCCTGGGGCCGAGAGGATGGATCGACAGCCTCGGCGCCCACGGGAGAAACCATATCTCGTGGCGGCGAGGCAGCGCCGGGCAAGGCCGATGGTTCGGCAAAAGGATCATCCAGTGCCGCATCCATAAAGCCCGACAAATCATAAGCGCCATCGCGTGCTGCGCTCTCATCGACAGCCGCCGACAGCTCGTCATCCGCATCCAACTGTTGCAACGCCTGCGTGGCACGCTCGGCTTCTTCGGCCCTGCGCACCCGCGACTTCGCCCGCATAATGTCGCGCTTATATGTGCCCTCTTCAATTTGGCGACAAATCCGCTGCCAGTGGCTCGCATGTGTCGAATACTTTTGTACCTGTGCCTGAAAACGAAAGCGAAGTGCCGTATTTCGCAACTGCATTTTTCGCAGGGCGTTGATTTTGCGATCGACATCTTTGCGAGGCACCAACGGCTCGAGCTTCTCAATGCCCATAAAGTATTGATTGTACAGCGCGTTCAGGCGATCCAACGCAACTTCGAGTTCTTTTATCAACCGTTCTTGTTCGTCAATCGCCATGCATTTCACTATACGGTGAATTGCAATTCTCGGTCAAAAGAAACATGAAGGGTCCGCGTGATCTGAGATACCGGGCAACCCGCATTGCAGAGCGCTTTTTTTTCAGTACTATGAAAAGCACGAGTTCCGTATGCACAACACACTGCGCGAAAAACTATACCGACTGCTGCTCCCCATCAATGTGCAGACGCGCAACTCGGCGGGCTATTGGCTCAACTTTGGGCTCATCGGCCTCATCGTCGCCTCATCGCTGGCCATCCTGCTGGAGTTCCGCCTGGACATCGCCGCAGACGCCACCGTCTTTCAATGCATCGACATCGCGGTTGCCCTGGTGTTTTTGCTCGAATACCTCGCCCGGCTGTATGCCGCTCGCAACCGGCGTGCCTTTGTAACGGAGTGGATATCCATCCTCGATCTCGTGGTGGTCATCTCCTCGCTCACCCTCATCGCCATGCCCTTCCTGCAGTTAGAAGCCTGGGACGGGTTGCGCCTCATCCGCCTGCAGCGCATCCTCAGCATCTTTCGTTTTTTCCGCATCCTCCGGCTGTTTCGCTACAAGGAAATCATGCACCTCGCGTGGGTGCGCTTGCGCATTTACTGGGCGTCCTTGCTGTACACCTTTCGCATCCCCCAACTCCTTGGTTTGTTTGTGGCCTTTGGCGTGGTGAGCTTCGCCGGCGCGTGGCTGCTCTACTGGACCGAGTGCGCCAACTCAGCGGTTTGCCAAGATGCCCCGGTCTTTGATCACTTCGGCGATCTCGGCAACGCCTACTGGTCTACGCTGATCATGCTGATCTCCGGCATCGAAGACAAAGAGCCCCTGAGCATCGTCGGACGCATCGAAGCCGTTGTGATTTTGCTCATCGGCATGATCCTCATCGGCCAATTGACCGCCCAAATCGTCTCGACGGTCCTGGTGCGCTTCGAACGCGTTGGTCGCATCCGCATGTTGCCGCCTTCCACGCGCGTCTTCAAAGATCACATCTTAATCCTCGGAGCCAACGAACACCTCGACAATATCATCCGGCAGGTGTGGACCGCATTTGCCGGGCGCCGCTACATCGTGGTGGTCGATCCCAACGCCCCCAATCTCAACATTACCGATCCCAAAGTGTACGCATTGGTATTCGCCCTTGAAGGCCACCCATCCGATCCGCTGGTCTTAGAACGCGCTGGCATTTCACGCGCCCATCGCGCCATTGTGCTGTCGGATCCAACCATCGAAGAACCCGAGCAACAGGACAGCCGCTCTCTGATGATTGCCGTCACCGCCCAGCTCGCCGGGGGTTTTGACGCCACCGTCGACGGAAGCCAAGAACCCCCGTTTTACACATCGGTGCAGATGAACCAAGTGCCCGGGCACGTCGCCAAACACGTGCTCTCTCGCACCAACTTTATTTGTGGCACGCACATCGCCGAACAGTTGATCGGACAATTTGTGCTCAACCCGCAAGCCTCCGACATCTATCACCACCTGACCCAAATCACCGACGAAACCAACGAAATTTACCTCACCGACGTCCCCCAAGATCTCGTGGGAAAATCCTTTCAAGAGGCGCAGCTCGCCTTTTTGCACTGTGATGCCAACGACATCACCCTCATCGGTGTGGTGCGCACCGACGAAGTGGACGGCGCGTTGCAGCCCTCCATCCTCTTGGGCGCTGACGCCAACGGCACCAACGACGATACGGCACCACGCCCACTGCGCCGCGAAGATCAACTGCTGGTCATCGCTTATTCCGAGGCAACCGCTCATCTCGAATCTCGGCACCACGGAGAACGACAATGACCCACGCCTCGCTGGCATCACGAGAAACACTCAAGGCGCAAATTCAGCGTTTTCTGGGACCCCAAACAACCGGCCAAGAACACGTCGTCTTTGTGCATGCGAGCCCTCGGCTACCGCGCGTCATTGCGGAGATGGACGCCGAGCGCCTCACCAAAAACTTGCTGCCATTTTCCTACATCGTGGTTTTGCAACCCGGATACGCTTCGCAAGAGCAACTGCCCAAGGGCTACTTGCCCATGAACCATGCGCAGCGATTGCTCTGCATCCCGTTCGACAGCGCATTCGCCGCATCACACGACATTCTGCAAGCCATCAGCGGGCCCGGCATCCGATCAGTTGTCATCCTGGCGGATCCGTTGCGCGGGCAAGATGCCGATGCCCATGCCATTATCGCCGCCACGGCCATTGAAAAGTTTTCAACCCTGCAACAAAAAACAACGGGCGCGCCCGACATTCATACCGTTGTCGAATTGCACTCTTCGGCCAACCGCATTTATCTCAAGTCGCTCCACGTCGATACCGTGGTGTGTTCGGGCGAGTTAACCGAAAACCTATTGGCGCAGGACTGTTTTTCTCCGGGCATCACAGAGGTCTTCGATAAGCTCTTGCACCAAACGCCAGGCGCGTGGCACTTCGCAACCCACGCACTCCGCGCCGACGGACCCCACGGGCATCTGTTGGGGCACACCTATCGACAATTGACCGAAGCCATTATCCGCACCCACAACGCTCCGCTGATCTTGTGTGGGTTCACCCGCAAATTTCCCTACGAGGCACACGCGCCACACCTCTGCCACCTCACGGCCAAAAAGCGCGGTGTCATTCACAACGACCAGCAAACCGACTTGGTGGTGAACCCCGGTCACATGAGCCGCAAAGCCGCCGAGCGCGGGTTTCTACTCAAACGGGGTTACGACAAAGACACCGTGTTGCAAGACCAAGACCGCCTGGTCTTCATGACTGGCGATCGCGAAGCCGCCCTGCAATGCCTGTCGCAAGTACGCCTCGACAAAATAAAAGGTACATAAAGGCTTGTGAGGATGAAAGAGAGGCCGCGGGCCCTTCGCAGAAGCCCGCTTAACCTACTGAAATCATTGTTGTTTTTATTGCGCGCCCGGAGCGATTCGAACGCCCGACCCTCGGTTCCGTAGACCGATGCTCTATCCAACTGAGCTACGGACGCAATAAACATGAAGCCAATAAAATATCAAACAGCGGAGAGGGAGGGATTCGAACCCTCGGTACCTTTCGGTACACACGCTTAGCAAGCGTGCGCCTTTAGCCACTCGGCCACCTCCCCGGAACACGGTTGCAGTCTTCCGCTGGCGGAGGACCAGGGATTCGAACCCCGGGTGCCTTTCGACACAACGGTTTTCAAGACCGCCGCCTTCGACCGCTCGGCCAGTCCTCCATCGAACCCACATCGCTTAAAAGAACGCGACACATTGTGTCGTGAGGGTATGGCTATTGCCATTAGCGCACCGTTTTGTCAAGATTCCAGCGCTTGTTTCTCAAAGGATTTTCGCAACGCATTTTCGAAGGCAAATATGGACATTTTTCAAATGGGCAATGCGCTGGCCCAAAACACCGGGTTGCGCATTGAACACGACGTTTCGTTAAAGAAATACACCTCCTTGCACATTGGTGGCCCCGCAGCCTTGTTCGCCACGGTACACACGCTGCCACAAGCCCAAGCGCTCTTATCCGCCGCCCACGAGCTGTCGCTCCCCGTTTTGCTACTGGGAGGCGGCACCAATCTCCTGATCAGCGACGACGGCTACGAAGGCCTCGCCGTGTCTTTCCGCTTTGCGGACTGCACCATTGCTGACGACGGCCTCTCGGTCACGGTGGGTGCCTCGGTGCCCGCCGCCGCGCTCGTAGACCACCTCGTCCATGCGGGCCGACAGGGACTCGAGTTTGCGGCCGGTCTTCCGGGAACCGTTGGGGGAGCCATCGCGGGAAATGCGGGGTGTTTCGGCAGCAGCTTTGGCGAACACCTACAAAGAGCCACCGTACTCGACGCGCAGGGCAATTTGCTCGAGATCACCGACCCGGCCTGGTTTCGCTTTGCCTATCGCCACTCTCGGCTCTCCGAAGAGCTCGCCCTCATCGTGGATGCCACGTTTCAATTGCGAGACGGCGACACAGCAGAGCTACGCCAAATTGCGCAGTCACATTGCCACACCCGGCGCACCAAACATCCCGGCAAACACATCCGCACAGCCGGCTCGTACTTTAAAAATTTGCCGCCCAAAAATCCCGGTGAGTGGCGGCGCCCAGCAGGAGCGCTGCTCGACCAAGTAGGGGCCAAACAACTGCATGTGGGCGATGCGGCGGTCTTTGAAAAACACGCCAATATCTTTATCAATCGCCAAAACGCTTCGGCCAAAGACGTGCTGCAACTGGAGGCGTTGCTGCAAACGCGCGTGTACGATGCCTTTGGCGAACGCCTCGAACCCGAAGTGCGCTTTGTCGGTCGACGGCCGCAACACCGCAAGTGAACGCGGCACCACGCCCGTTATAATCCGCCATGGTTGGTTGTCTGTGAGGGAATGTAAAATCAGACTTGAATGCGGAAGAGCTGCGTTCCCATCAAAATAAAATCACCGTCTGCCAACTCTTTTTCATCCGCTACCTTGATATAGCTTCCGTTGGAGCTGCCCAGATCGGTGAGGAACACCTTGCCGCCTTCCATGTGGATGCGCAGATGAACCCCAGAGATGTACCCATCTTCGGGAAACAAGATGTTGCCGCGCTCGCGTCCCAAAACCACATTGTCGATGCCGATGGGAAAAGAGTTGCCGAGGCGACCCTTGCCGATGATCAAAGAAATGCGTCCCCACAAACCGGTGATGGGCGACCCCATGCGCGCCGTGTCATCGGGCCCCGTGGCACCTTGGTCAATCGCTTCGAAGAGAATGAGCTCTTGGCCGATACGAAAGATGGTGCCAGAGGTGATTTCAATGGGTTGATTGGGCAGAATCTTGTAAAAAACGCCGTTGAGGCTGGCTTCGTCTTTCACGACAATTTTGCCGTCTTGCGTGCGAAACACCGCGTGCCGGGGCGACAAATATGCGTCCTCGCCAAAAAATCCACCCGCGTCACGCCCCACAGCCACAGGGCTGGTAGGAATTTCGACCATGCCGCCTTCCGTGCCATCGGGCTTGATCAAGATGAGCTTGCCAGCGCCTGCACTGGCGCCCGTCACCTTGGCAGCGGCCTCGGGAGCAGCGGCTGGGGGAGCCGCACCGCCAATCGGGGTGCCACAAGCGCCGCAAAATGCAAACCCCGGTGGAATGGCGGCACCGCAATTGGCGCAGGCCACACCCTGCGATGGCGCAGGAGAGTCTGCGGGAGGAGCCGGAGCCGCTTCGGCCTGGGCTTCCGGAGGCGCTGGGGATGCCGCAGCGGTTACCGGAGCAGATTCTGGTGCCGGAGCAGCGGTGTCAGCCGTCGCCGCCGCCGCAGCGGGAGCGGCTGGGGCAGCCACGGCTTGCGCTGATACAGCGGCAATGCCCGCAGGAGGGGTGGCCGTAGACAGGGGCTTGGCCTCATCACCACTGGCGCGCGGCAAATCCGAGCCACAACCGAGGCAAAACTTGTAATGGTCCTGGTTTTCTTTTGAGCAGACGGGGCAAACTATCACCGGCGGACCTCCTATTCGGTAATTTCAACTCTGAGCAGTTGCCGACCGAGAAACAAGTAGTCACCGTGACTGAGTTCTTTTTCGCGGTCAATTTTGACAAATGTATTATTTTTGCTTTCCAAATCGACGATGTTGAGAATGCCGTCCGAAAACTCAATTTTCACATGTTGACCCGAAATGTAGGGATCGTTGGGAAAATTCATGTCGCTGTCTTCGCGGCCGATCACCACTTCATTTTCGTGGGCGCACACCACCATGCCGTCTCCGCCACCCTCCAAGATTTGCACCACGCGAAACGCGCTGTCTTGGTGCGGACTCGAAAAGAAGTAAGTGCCGTCTTCCTCGGGAGATTCGTCGACAGGTGCCGACGTCTCAATGCGAAACACTTGTTCGCCAGCCATAAAAATCGTACCAGAGGGAACGGGCAATGGATGGCGCACCGAGATAAAGACACCATTGAGGCTGTCTTCGTCGCGCACCATCAGCCGGTTGTTTTCGTAATAAAAATTGGCGTGGGTGGGGGATAGCCAATCGTCATCCGCAAACACAATGGGCCCATCAAGGCGACCAGCGACGTGCTGTTCGGAGTTGAGGTGATACGACATGCCGTCGACACCCGCGCCCTTGATCAAAATCAATTTGGCGCGCCCCGGAGACTGCAATGCGCCAAAATAATCGGACGACTGGGCCACATTGCTCTCCAGCGAAGCCCCGCATTTTCCGCAAAACTTATGTCCGCTGGGGACAGGGCTATAACATGAATGACACACAAATTGACGCGCCTGTTCCATGGGTTGCTCCTCTTCTGTTTCTGCCGTCGACCCAACGACCGACGGTGCCTGAAACGCCAAGTCAGATTGGCAAGACAGACAATGCCGACTGTCAGCCGGGTTTAGTACATCACATTTGCCACAAACAATGCCCGCCTGAACGGTCATGACTCTCTCGTTTTCAAAATATGGGTTCGTTCGAAATCGTAATTGTGTTGCATGCGTAGCATCGGGTCAACACCATTTTTCTCAAGGTCTAAGAGTGCCCGCATTGTAACAAGACTGCCGCAATTGCGAACCCCTTTAACCCGCCTAAAAGCACAATTGTTTGCCATATTATCAAATGCTTTTCGGGCCCCGCGCTTCAAGAGCGCTCTTTGCGAAACAGCTCTTTCAAATTGAACAGCGAAGACGGCTCTTCGTTTTGGCGCATGCGCAACAAACGCAACTGCCGCGCCGAGTCAATGTGTTGCGGATCAATTTGCAATGCCTTTTCAAACCATCTGATGGCTTCGTTGGTCTTTTTTTCCTTCAAATAAAAATTGCCCAACAGAAAGGCCAACAATGCCTCGTCGGTATTGGCCGAAAACACCTTTTGGAGTTGCTCTTCTGTAGAAAGCGCGGATGTGACGCTTAACAGGTACTCGGTCCATATGCGAAACGCTTGGTACTTGGCCTTGGGTTCTGCTTTTTCGGCGCGTGAAAACAGCGTCAATGCGGTCTTGGGATCGCCATTGCGCAGCATGGAGAATCCCTCTTCGAAATCAATGGCGTGGCGTTCTGCCGTAGCCGCCAACGCGTTGTACCGGCCTGTGCGACTCCGGGCCGACAACATGGGCGTGCTGCTCTGCTCCAGCTCCGCCAGGTACTGTGCCCGCAATTCGGGATCGAGCAGCGTTTGGCGCGCTTGGTGCAGCCGCATGTAGAGCTCTTCCATTTTCTCGCGGATCAAACTGGAATTGATGCCCACCATGGCGTCGGGGTGATAGCGTTTCTGGCGCACCTGAAACGCCTGTTCGATTTCGGCCGCCGTCGCGCCGCGTGCCAAACCCAGCAGCTTAAAATAATCGCTGGTGCGATACTTCAGGTACTCAGAGAGCAGTATTTGTCCCCGGGGTTCTACTTCCGGCGGAATGGCTTGGCTGGGATTGAGCGAGGCGGGCTTGTCTTTCGCTGCTTTTTTTGCCGCCACTTCTTGGGCGCGAAACCCGATGCGCCCCATAATATAAAAGGCGATGAGCAGCTTGTGTGCCCGTTGGGCATCGCCGGTGGTTGCAGCGATTTGCGCCACGGTTCCGCCGCGTTTGATGGCTTGATCGATGCGCGCTTCCTGTGTGGTCAACGCCAATTGCGCATCGCTGTAAATGGTGCCCTCTCGTACAAAGGGTTGATTGGTGGCCGCCATAATGGCCAGCGACTGCACATACGCGTCGGTCCAATGCTGCATAATGCCGTCGATGATAATGCGCCCGGGTTTCATGCGCACAACGATGACGCTGTCTTTCCAATCATCGCCCGCCTCAAAAGCAAACTGTCCCTCTGTCCAGGCAAAAGAGGACACCACTTTTTCGGCCAGATGTTGCTCCAACAATTGAAACAGCTCATGGGGCCCCAGATAGCCGAGCCGCAACAACACTTCGCCGTATTGCCGACCGCTCATGGTCATCTCGCGTTGTGCTTGAATGTGCTGCTCCAAGGTCAATCGGTTTTGCGCCATCAAATAAGCGCCGAGGGTTTCCTCGGGGAGAGACGACTCGGCGTACACCGGGAACCCGTTTTGAAAATAAATGCGCTTCTCGGTGGTGCCCGAAATAACGCGCATGCGGCCCGTTGCATTGGCAAAGAATGCCGCGTGTATCAATCCCGGCATGGGCAGTTGCGACAGGGTGCCGCGTTCGGGCAGCTTGGGATTGCGGTACAACAGCGGACGCGACGTGTCGCTCTCCGGAGCGCTATGAAGCGTTGCGGTAGAGCGAGCCATGGAGAACGAAGTGCGCGGTGCACGAACCTGGGAGGACGCGCGGGCCGAAACGGGCGCTGCCTGCTCCGCTTTATGCGGCCGCGATTGCGCCAAGGCCTTGTTAATGGTTTCCAACAATTCGCGAACTTGAAACGGCTTCTGCAAAAAGGCAGAGATGCCGAGACTCGCCAGCTCGGCCTGGATGTCGCGGTGCTGCAAAATGGCGCTCATCATCACAATCGGAAGCGACGCGCCGCCCGGCATCTTTTTCAGCAGTTTGATCGCTTCGATGCCGTCGAGTTTGGGCAACAACACATCGAAAAGCACCAGGTCGGGTCGCTCTGTTTCGACCATGTCCAGACCCGCGCGGCCATCTAGGGCTTCCACCACCTGAAACCCCTTGGAGCGCAAATACACCGTGACGATATTGCGGACATCTTCGTTGTCTTCTACGACCAAAATTTTGATTGGTTCTGCCAATGAAGACATCTTTATTCCTCAATCACCTGCGTTACCGTGCGGATTCAATCCAGCGCTTTGAGCACCTCTTCGAGGTACAGCGCGGTGCCGCTATCCACTGTGTTTGACAACAACAAATCTTGCAGGGCTTGGCGGGTGCTCTCGAGGCGGGTGCGGTGCGCATCTGCTTCGGTGCGCACGGACTTCAACTCGGTCACGCGTTCTTCCAAATCGTGGGTCACGTCTTTCAGTTGCCCTTTCACTTTTAGGAACTCTTCTTCGGCCACCGTATCGGGTCCGGCCTCGGGAACGGGAGCGAGCTGAACCGCATCGGGATCTCGCAACCGAATCGCCGATTGCAGCGTGGCAATTTCCTCTTCTAGGGAATGGATTTTGGAATCGCGAAATTTGAGCTCCATGTCCCAGGCCAACACATCGCTTTCGGATTCCTTGATTTCCGTTTCGAGCATGCGCACCTTTTTTTCCAACAGGGTCGCGCGCTTTTCGCGCTCCTCAAGCTGCGCTGTCATGCTGTCAAACAGCGGTTGGCTCTCCGCGGTCAACGCCTTCAATTCACCGATGGTCTCGTCTTTCTCTGCCAGCGTACGCCGCAGCGAAGCCAGCTCTGCCAACACCTCTTGTGTGTTTCCCGAATCCGCTTGGGCAGCGTTTAACGCATCGCGGGTCAAGGTCAATTCTTCGCGCACAGCAGCCAGCTCCTCAGCACAAGGCGCCGACTTTGCCGCAAGCTCTTCCCGGCTGCGCGTCTCTTGTTCGAGACGCCCGGTGAGATCGGCCAGCGCGCCCTTCATCTCGCCGAGATCCATCTCGCGCTGCGAGAGGCGAATGGACATGTCCGCCATCTTGTTTTGCTGCGCTACAAACTCTTTTTCCCGCGCATCGGCTGCACTTTTCGCCATGGCCAGCTCGCTCATGGTGTCGCTAAGCGCCACGTCTTTTTGCCCGACAATCTCTTGCAACTGCTCAATGCGAACCGCGGCATCTGAGGGCAACTGCGCCATGGCGGCATTGCGATCCTCGCTAACGGAGAGCGCCTCTTGTAGCGATTGGCATTCGGTGGAGAGCGCGGCGATTTGCTCGTGGAATTCGCGCTGCTTTCGATCGGTTTGGGACAGCTCGTCGCGCAGCGTGGCGAGCACTTCCTCTGCTGCGGTGCCAGCGGTACGCGCCGTCGACAATTCGCTCTCCAGTTGTGCAATGCGGTCATCGCGCGCTGCGACAAAACCGGACAAGCGCGCTGCATCGGCACCTGCCGCTCGTGTACGGGACTCCTCCATCGCCAAATCGCCCCGTAACGCCGTCAGCGCTGCGGTCAACGCCGCCACTTCGTCAGCACAGTGATCGCGCGCCTCGCGCAGCGCATCTCTTTCGCCGGTGATGACGGTCAAGGATTCGTTCGCCGTATCCGCACGCTGCGACTGCTCCGCCTCTTTTGTGGCCAGGAGCGCCTCTAGTTCGTCCACGCGCTGTTGAAGCTCATTGCGGATGGAACCAAGTTCTCTCTCGAGATGATCGCGCTGTTCGCGGGCGCCGTGAAGTTCGCCTTCCAAGTGCGCACAATGCTCGCGGGCGCCGTGAAGTTCGCCTTCCAAGTGCGCACAATGCTCGCGGGCGCCGTGAAGTTCGCCTTCCAAGTGACCGCTATGTTCGCGGGCGCCGTGAAGTTCGCCTTCCAAGTGGCCGCTATGTTCGCGGGCGCCGTGAAGTTCGCCTTCCAAGTGGCCGCTATGTTCGCGGGCGCTGTGAAGTTCGCGCTCCAGATGCGCACAATGCGCTTCGGCGCTGCGCAACTCCCCCGTAAGAATGTGCAGTTTTTCGCCTTGCGCTGTCTGCGCTGCCTCGCATTGCGCCTGCGTCTCGGAGAGCTGCCGTTCCCACACCTGCCGCTCATCAGCCAGACGCGCGGCCAGCTCGCCTTCCATGGCATCGACGCGTTGGTGTGCCGCCTGTAACTCGTCTCGCAAACGCGCAACATCTGCTTCCAACGCATCGCGCTGCGTTTGCAGTACATGTTGTTCGTTTTGCAAAGCGACAAGGCGGGCGTTCGCTGCTTCTTCGTCGATAGAAGCCGATTCGGCGGGTGATGGCTGGGCCGACAGTTGAGCGATGCGCGACGTCAAATCTGCGATGGCATCATCGTTTCGCGCCATCTCTTCGCGCAATTTCTCGTTTTCGCGCTCCACAGCGGCCAGCGCCAACTCCGCCTCCATACGGGAGCGGCGATGCCCATTTAGCGCCCCTTGCAACTCCGCCAAGGAGTCCTGCATGGCGGCGTTCAACGCGATCATTTCGTCCAGTTCGTTCAGGGTGTGTTCGCGTTCCACATCCGATGCAGCGAGTAGCAATTCGGCTTCCACACGGGCGCGCCGATGACCGGAAATCGCTCCCATGGACGCCGCCACTTGCTCTTCCAGCGCATGGTTGCACGCAAGTGACTCATCTAGCTCATCCAACACGCGCTCGCGCTCCACCATCAATGTGGTCAGGGCCAATTCCGCTTCCACGCGGGAGCGGTGATGACCCGCAATGGCGCCAAGGGCCGCGGAGAGTTTTTCCTCCAGCACGTGCACTTGCTCACGCGCTTTTTCGAGCTCTTGGGTGACCGCCGCGCAATCCTCTCCTGCGCCCGACGACGCCGACGCCTCCAGCGCCTCGCATCGCGAACGCCATTCGATCTCCAGGGCATCCGCGCGTTGCGTCGCGGCCTGGAGTTGCTCTTGGGCCTGGTCGACCGCACGCTGGCCATCCTCGCATCGCGCTGTTAGCTCTTCGGCTTTCCAGGTGGCGGCTTGCAACTCGGCTTCCAGACGCGCAATGCGCTGATCGCGCACGCCGATGTCTTCGGCGGGAGAGGCGCTGGTGGCGTGACGAGACAACTCTGCGGTGAGGCGTTCAATTTCGGCACCTGCCGCTGCCAAGCGCTGCTCCAATTCGCGCTGCGTTGCGTCCTCGGTGTCGTCGTCCTGGATTGCGGTTTTCATGGCGTCGCTCGCCGCTTCCCCCACAACAGCACCTGCGGTGTGCGCTGCCATTTGCGCCAACAAGTCGCGCACCAAGATCTCGCGGTGTACCAGCTCTTGCTCCGCCTGGCGCAGCGCGGCCGATACCTCTTTTAAGTGCTGTTCCAGGCGTTGCACTTCGGCGCTTTCATCGCCGTCATCCCCAGCGCTCTCGGCCTGCGCTAGCTGGGCTTCACGCTCGCGCAACTGCGACTGTGCCCCTTCGTGCTCACGGCGCAATTGCTGCACCTGGGCGTTTAATTCGGTTTCACGGCGGCGGCTTTTCTCGAGCAAGGGTGCCAAGTCCTCTTGTTCGCCCGCGCCGCGCAACTCTTCGCTCAAGCGACGAATTTCATCGTGGGCCAAGGCGAGTTGCTCGTGCAGGGTCTCCTCGTGGGTCACCAGTTTGCGCCTTTGGTTTTCGGCTTCGGATAAGCGATGGCGCAGCTTGTCGAGCTCGGCCACATCGGCGCGGGTGCGGTCAATAATGTCGTCGCGAGAGCGCTCGGCGGACTCTCGGGCGGCGATCGATTGCTTCAACTGCACCTCGAGTTCGGCCAGTCGATCGCTCAGTTGGGTATCGGGCAGCGCGCGCGACATCTGCGCTTCGATGCGTTGCGCTTGGTTGGCTTTTCGCTCGTCGTCGTATTGTTTCGAGATTTTCACCGCTCGCTCTCGGGCGGCTTCGGCTTCTTGTTTTTCGTGCTCCAAGTCCTTTTGCAGCGACTCAATGCGCACGCCCCGCGTTCCCAATTCGAGCCGCACCTCGCGAAGCTCGGCCTCCAACGCGGTAATTTGTTCGTTCAGCGGAGCGGTATCAGCAGCCGTGGGCGCAGACCGGCGCATGGCGTAGAGTTCGTCCTCGACAAGCCGCAAGTCCTCTTCCATTTGCGTCAACTGCTCGAGCAATTGCGCGCGCTCCTCACGCAGTTGTTCGCTGTGCTGCAGCGCCTCATCCAGTGCCGCCGTTGATGCCGACGCTGAACCCGCCAAACCCACTGTAGACAACGGAATTTGCACGACTGAGTAGGCGTCCACCGGCAGGGGCTCTGGTCCGCACAGGGCGAGGAACCACTCGATTTCTTCGGCGCCTTCTTCGAGCAATCCGGTGTCGAACGTGATGCCCTCGTCGCCTTCGCGGCCCAGGTCGGAAATCGCATACCCCACAAAGGGCGCCTGCCCGACCATCTGCACGCTGGGAAAGGCCTCCACCAGCAGATCATACAGCTCGTAATAATCAACGCTGCGGCCATCCGAAACCGGGCCCAGGCGTTGGACACATGTTGGGTTGGGCGACGCCACCACCAGGTGACCGCGACGTCCCACTGCGCGGCGAAACTCTGCGATGACAGCGGCGTAATCGCGGATCACCGCGATGTCGGGAATGATGGCGATGTCGAACATGCCCTCCCGAAACGGCAGCGCTGTCGGATCAACCGTGCGAAATTCAATGGGACCCGCCAATTGATCGCTGGGCCAGGGCGTCTCGGGCGGCACATCGGATACCGCTTGCACATACCGTGCGCGAAATCGATTCACGAAATCGGCCAGCGCGGGGTCATTGCTCAGCAACAGGACCCGGCGATGTGCAAACAGCGACTGCAGATAAGAAAGTCGGGCAAAAGCGTGCATGGGACGATGGGACTCAGGCATTATTGAAATCATGATGCTCACTTCATTGCGTTGTATGGGGAAATTCACCACCAAAAAAAACAATTCATGTCTTGCGACACCAACATACTCATAGTCTCTTTACAAATCGATACAATTATAACGATAAAGCCCCGGTGCGAATACCTGAACAGGCGTAGGGTTTCCGCGACTCACAGCGCATATCGCAGCGCATAACACTGCGCGTATTGTTCCGATGAGATTGACCCTTGGGCCCGCTGTGTTTACCTTTTGCTGGACACGAATTTCGAGGTGAAAATGTTTATCGATCCCCTTTACTTGCTGTTGATGATTCCCGGACTTTTGCTGGCCACCTGGGCCTCTATTAGCGTCAAGTCCGCCTTTGCCAAATACAGCCAAGTGCGCGCCTCTTCGGGCATGACGGGTGCGGATGTGGCCGCCGAAATTTTGCAGCGCAACCACATTTTCGATGTGACCGTCGAGGAATCCCACGGCTTTCTCTCCGACCATTACGACCCCCGCTCGCGCACCGTGAGGCTCTCCCCGGCCGTATACCGCGAGGCCTCGGTGGCCTCGGTGGCCATCGCCGCCCACGAGGTGGGACACGCTCTGCAACACGCCAAAGCCTATGCACCGCTGCAACTGCGCTCTATGGCGGTGCCCCTGGCCCGGTTTGGTTCGTATGCCCCGTGGATTATCTTGATCGGCGGTTTTGTTTTGCACTCCCTCGAGCTGGTGTACGTCGGCATCGCGCTGTTTGCGGTGACGGTGCTCTTTCAGCTCATTACGCTGCCGGTCGAATTCAATGCCTCCCGGCGCGCCCATGCGCAGCTCGAGACCTTGGGCCTCGTCTCCAGAGATGACGCCAAAGGCGTTCGCAAGGTGCTCTCGGCCGCTGCCATGACCTATGTGGCCGCCGCCATCAGCGCCCTGCTCACCCTGCTGTACTACCTCATCCGCTTGGGGCTCATCGGCAATCGCCGCAGCTAACGCCGCTTATCCCGCACTTTTCTCACACTTTTCCCCCTCTGCGCTTTGGAAAATGCCCCCAACTGCGCTATGCTGATCCGCAAGACGCGCCCCCAAAAAACGGTGCCAGGAGATTTCATGAACACAGAATTTTCCGACGCAATCGAAGAAGAATCCCCAAAACGAAAACTCGAAACCTGCCAAGCACACGGCCTGAAATACGATCCCGCTGTTACATGGGGCTGCGTGTTGTGCAAAAAACAACAAAAGAAACGCATCTCCGCCACGCTGGTCGTCGGCGGCATTTTGATCCTCGCGGCCGTGGGCTTTTTGATCATCCCCCCCATTTACGCCAAACTGATGTCCCGCAAACCACAGCCGCACAGGGTGATTCACGTCCCAACCCCCACACCCACTGGCGACACCGACGAAGATGTCAACGCCGCCCCGCGAAAATGCTTGATGGGCATTTCGTCGACCATCGAAAAGTGCATCGCCCAGTTGAGCGACGACGACGAACACCAAATCGATCGCGAGCTGTGCCTCGACCCACTAGACGACCTCGACACGCGCTGTCCCGGCGCCTGGACGCCCGAGCTCTGCATCGAAGGGCCGCTCTATGCCATGGGTGCACTGCCCGACTGGAAGGCCATCTCCAACATCCTCGGGGCCAATCAACAAGTCTTTGAGAATTGCTTGCAAAACCGCATCTATCGCTTTGCCCTGCGCCTGGCCATCGACGCCACCTCCGGAAAGCCGCACACCCTAACGGCCTCTGCCTTTGGTCTCGATGCCAGCGAGCGGCTCTGCGTTTACCAAAAACTAAACGAGCTCACCTTTCCCACCAGCACCGAAAAAGAAACCTATGCCTTCACCATGTTCGTCGATTCGAAAGTGCTGGCCGATCAGCGCCCCGCCCAGGACGACCCCGCCCAAAAGGCCTACGAACAGTTTGCCCGCGAACAACGCCTGCAAGCCGAACAAGCCGAACGACGCGAACAACAGCGCGCCAAAACCAAAGAGCGCGAAGCCGAACTAAAGGCCAGCCAAACACAGCGCGACGAATAACGCCCCCTCAGCCGAGCCACTGTGCCAACGCCGCCGCCAGCGCATCCGTATCCACATCCACATTGTCCGCACCGCCAAAACGCACCGCTTCATAACGGCGCACCAACGCCGCCGCTGCCTCACCCGACGGCATGTCGCGCGCCACGCGATCGGCAAACGCAGATAAGGGCTCCGCGCGCTGCCGGGAAAAACCCTTGGCCGCCATGCGCGCCAAAAATTCGGCGAAGAGTGGATCTAACGGCCGATACGCCAAGATGCTCCGCGCGGACGTGGCCCGGGTTTGCCGCAGGCGTCGCACCACGCGCACCGCTACCCAAATGCCGAGCAAGACACTGACCAACAACACCAACTGCAGCGCTGTCAACGCCGCCATGAAATCGAGCATTCGGTCGATCTGCCACGACGCGTAATCCAGGGCGGCAGCGGCGGTACTGGATTGAGCGCGCATGCCCGGAAGCGACGCCGGAGGTGTGGGATCGTATGTGCGCCAGCGGCCGTCAATCCAGGCCTCTACCCAACTGTGGGCGTTGCGCTCCCGCACGATGAACCAACGTCCCAATGGATTCCATTCGCTGACCAGGTAACCGCTCACCACGCGCGTGGGGATACCGCGGGTGCGCGCCAACAGGGCCAAGGCCGAAGCGAAGTACTCGCAATGCCCCTGCTTGTGCACCATCAAAAATGCCGCGAGCGGATCGAGACGCCCCGCCTCGGGTACCGTCAGTTGGTAGCGATAGTCACGGGCCAGCGCCGACATCAACCGCGCCATGCTCTGCGCCGGAGGCAAATCATCGCCGATCATTTGTGCGGCGAGCGCGGCCAAGAAGGGGTGCAGCCCCACAGGCACTTCGCGGTCGCCCTCCACGGGGGCGAGGGTGTTGATGGATTCGCCCGGGCGCGGGGCAAAGGCGATCCAATGGGCGTAAGCGCCGGGCAAGGGCGACAGCACGCCGGTGGCCGACACCGACACCTGCCCTTCGGGCGCGGCGATGTCCCCGGTGTGCAGCGGGGTAAAAAAGACGCGATCCCGCTCGCCCAGGTGCAGTACCTGTATCGCCTGCGGCGACGTGGGAGACGTATCGACATCCATGGCCTCGGCCGTGGGCGCCCCGCTGAACAACCAGCGCGTGGACACATAGCGGTTGTGCACCACGGCGCGCAAATGGGTTGGCACTGTCTGGGCGTCTTCGGGCGGCATCACGCGCAACACCGGGCGGCGCGATAAAAACAAATTCGACAACGCACCCAGGCGCATGTGGCTTGAAAACCCGGACTTCTCGCTCCAACGGTTTTTCATGTAAGCGCTCATGACGCGCTGGTAGACCGCGGGCAACACCACCACGCCCGCCACGGAGAGCAGCACGGCCACCAACACGGTCCACGCCACCCGCGAACGATGTGCGGGGCTCATGCGCGATGCGACAGGGCGGTGCGCCGCGCCGCGCCACATGCCCACAAACAACAGCGCAAACCCCACAACGGCTACCAGCGTGTAGCGGTGGGACAACCGCGCCGAACCGAGCGCCAACAGCGCCAGCACCATCACCGCCGCCGTGGCCCCGTTGCCGCCGTGGGGCGCTTTCAGCAACAGGCGAATGGCCGCGATGCCCAGCAGACCCGCAGCGATTGCGCTGGCCAAAAAACCGAGCTGTGTGGGGTTGCGGTGTTCCGGCGGGGTTTGCACGACAAAGTACCAGGTGTACACCGCGGCGCCCCAAAACAACGCCACGATGATTTGCCCAATTTTATCGAGCGGCATTTTTTCTGGCAGCACCAACGCCACCAACACCAACGCCAACAGGACGCCCGCGGGAAACCAATGCGCCGTCAAAAGCGCAAAGCCCACAACGCCCGCTGTCACTGCGGGGATCATCGCGCGCGGCGACGCCCTCACAACCGCACCTGCGCAAAGCGCTCAACCGCTTGCAACGGCACCCACTGCAACGGCGCGCCGGATGTCTGTCCGCCGTGACCCACGGAGAGCGTGCGGCAAATCACCCCTTGCGCCGCGATCCACTGCTGCAGCTCGCGCGTCACATCGTCGTCTTCGAGGGCCACCAACACCAGGCTGGACAGGCGCGGCAACAGGGGTGCCAGATAGTCCTGCACCGCGTCCATCGACACCTCCGGCGAGCCCTGCACGCAGGCCAATGTATCGAGCGCTGTGTCCAGCGTCCCGGTGCGGCGACCGATGGTAACCGGAGGCATCTGCTCGCAACACAGCAACAAATCCACCAGGGCATCGCCTTGCAACAGCGCCGCCACGCAGCCCGCAGCCAGCGAAACCGACGCCTCAAAACGGCGCTCCGAGACGCGTCCGCGGCGGGTAAATACGTCGAGCAACACCGCTGTGCGCAAGTAGTATTCCTGCTGATAATGCCGCACGTGGGGGACACCGGTGCGCCCCCAAGTGGGCGGGTGCAAATCCCGGATGCGATCGCCGGGCTGGTAGGGCCTAACCCCCATGAGCTCGAGAGCTTCTCCAGCGCGCGATGCCAGGGCGATGCCGCCGGGTTGGTGGCGCGGATACAGCGGCATATCGAGCCCCAACACCTCGGGAAAGCCCGGCACCACCGTGAACGAACTGATGGCGCTGGCCACTTGTCGTCCGCGGGTCAATCCCAATGGCGCCAACGGTGCGGCGACAAAGGGCATGATGCTGTGCTGTCCGCGGGCGCGAAAACGCAACCGCGCGACCACCGTGCGATGCGCGTCGACCGGCAACACGTCCACGTGTGTGGGCGGCTGGATCAACGCACCGTCCCAGGGCAAAAAAGGCGGCTCCACCTCCAGGGCGTGCACCGGTTCGGGGCCGCTGTTGTGCAGCGAAATGTGAAAGTGCATCTCCTCGCCCACGCGCACCCGTTGCGGATGCGACACGCGCAGCGACACCCCGCGGGAGCGCACCCACGGACGGATGATCAAGGACGCGACCAAGGCGCCGCTCACCAAGCTCCAAACAACGTAGTACATCGTAATGTGCAGGCTAAAGCTCAGGGGCGTGATCACGAGCCACAACAACAAGACAAACAACCCCAGGGGCGTAAAGGCGCTGTAAATCCGCAGCGCGCCGCGCACGATGAAGCCCCCTTTGGCATGGCGAAGTGCCATGCGTTTCTCTGCGCGCTCGGGGATTAAAATGTGGTTGAGCCGGGCGAAGTTCATGCCGGGACAGATTCGGTATCGAGGATTTCCCGCAGCACCTGCGCTTCGCTGCGCCCGCTGTAACTCGCCTGGCGTGTCAAGCGAATGCGGTGTGCCACCACCTTGAAAAACAACGCCTGCACATCGGCGGCGATGACGTATTCGCGCGACGACAAATACGCCTGGGCTTGGCTGGCCCGAAACAAGTTCAACGATGCGCGCGGGCTGGCCCCCAGCGCGATGTCCGCATGCTCCCGCGTGCGATCCATCAGGCGGATAATGTACCGGGCGATGTCCTCCTCGACGCGGATGTGGCGCACCTGCTCTTGCCAGGCCAACACATCTTCTGCAGACAGCAACGGCACCAAAGCATCCAGTGGCTCTTGGGTTTGCCGGTCCAGCAGGAGTTGCAATTCGGCTTCGGCCTGCGGATATCCCAGGGACAACCGGATCAAAAAGCGGTCGAGCTGCGCCTCGGGCAGGGGATAGGTGCCGTGAAAGTCGGAGGGATTTTGCGTGGCCACCACAAAGAAAGGCGCGGGCAACGTGCGGGTGTTGTTGTCGATGGTCACCTGGCTTTCGTTCATCGCTTCGAGCAGCGCCGATTGCGTGCGGGGCGAGGCGCGGTTGATCTCGTCGGCGAGCAGCAGGTGCGTGAACACCGGACCTTCGTGAAAGGTGAAGCTGCCATCGCGCGGGTCGAGCACCGCGTTGCCCAGCAGGTCGGTGGGCAGCAGGTCAGGCGTAAATTGAATGCGCGAAAAACGCATGTCGAGGGAGCGGGCCAGGGCCTTGGCCAAGGTGGTCTTTCCGGTGCCGGGCGCGTCCTCGAGCAAGACGTGCCCTTGGGCCAGCAGGGCCATGAGCAAATCCTGCACAATGTCGTCTTTGCCGCGAATGACGCTGCGGATGGCGGAAAGGACCCGGCTGAGATCGGCGCTCATGTGGCTTAGCGGATATCGTCGTTGCGCACCGCACCCTTGTCTGCGCTCGACACATGGGCGGCGTAAAAACGCAGGGCTTTGGATACCTTTCGGTCGCGCTCACACGGCACAAAGGCATCGTCTCCGCGCGCCTCCTCGGCTTCGCGTCGCTGTGCGAGCTCGGCGTCGCTCAGCAGCACTTGGATTTTGCGTTGGGGAATGTCAATTTCGATGATGTCGCCGGTGCGCACCAGGGCGATGTTGCCACCTGCGGCGGCTTCGGGCGAGGCGTGCCCAATCGACAGCCCCGAGGTGCCGCCCGAAAAGCGCCCGTCGGTCAGCAGCGCACAAGCCTTTCCGAGGCCACGCGACTTGATGTACGAGGTGGGGTAGAGCATCTCCTGCATGCCGGGACCGCCCTTGGGACCTTCGTAAATGATGACCACCACTTCGCCGGCTTGCACCCGTCCGTCGAGGATGCCCTCACAGGCTTCGTCCTGCGAACAAAAGACGCGGGCCGGACCCTTGAAATGAAAGATGGATTCGTCGACCCCCGCGGTTTTCACCACGGCGCCGTCGATGGCGAGATTGCCGTACAGCACCGCCAAGCCACCGTCCGGAGAGTGGGCGTGGGCCACAGAGCGGATGCAGCCGTTTTCGCGGTCGCGATCGAGTTCGTCGTAGCGCGTGTCCTGCGACGCGAGTTGCAAATTGAACTTGCCCGCCGGGGCGCTGCCGTAAATGCGCACGGCCTCGGCATCGGGCGTGGCTTTCGCAATGTCGTAGCGCGCCAGTGCCTCACCCAGAGAAAGACCGTCCACGCGGCCCACCGAGAGGTCTAGCAAATCGGCGCGGCCGAGCTCGGCCAGGATGCCCAAAATGCCGCCCGCGCGGTTGACGTCTTCGACGTGATAATGCCCGTTGGGCGACACCTTGCACAGCACCGGCACCTTGCGCGACAGGGCGTCGATATCGGCCAGCGTAAAGTCGATCTCGCCTTCGCGGGCAATGGCCAGCGTGTGCAGCACGGTGTTGGTAGACCCGCCCATGGCGATGTCGAGGGTCATGGCGTTGAGAAATGCGGCACGGTTCGCAATGGAGCGGGGCAGCACCGCGTCGTCGCCTTTTTCGTAGTGCGCCTCTACCATGCGCAACAGGTGGTGGGCCGCGTCTTCGAAGAGGCGGCGCCGGTTGGCGTGGGTGGCGACGATGGTGCCGTTGCCCGGCAGCGCCAAGCCCAGCGCTTCGTTGAGGCAGTTCATCGAGTTGGCGGTAAACATGCCCGAACAAGAACCACAAGTGGGGCAGGCGGCGGACTCCACGGCGTCGACCTCTTCATCGGACACGCCCGTATCGCCGGCCAGCACCATGGCGTCGATGAGATCGAGGCGCTGTTCACCGCGGCGACCGGCTTCCATGGGCCCGCCGGACACAAAAATGGCCGGGATGTTGAGCCGCATGGCAGCCATGAGCATACCGGGCGTAATTTTATCGCAGTTGCTGATGCAAATCATGGCATCGGCACAGTGGGCGTTGACCATGTACTCAACGCTGTCGGCGATAATCTCTCGCGAGGGCAGCGAGTACAACATGCCGTCGTGGCCCATGGCGATGCCATCGTCGATGGCGATGGTGTTGAACTCCGCGGCAAAGCAACCGGCTTTTTCGAAAATGGCTTTTACATCTTGGCCGATGCTGTGCAGGTGGGTGTGACCCGGGACAAATTGCGTAAAGGAATTGCAAATGGCGATAATCGGACGGCCAAACTGCTCTTTCTTCATTCCATTGGCCCGCCACAAACTGCGGGCACCCGCCATGCGGCGACCTTCGGTGCTGGTGGCGCTTCTCAATTTGTTTTTCATGCTGTCTCCCATGGGGCAAAAGTCACGGCAGTGCGTCGCCGTTGTGGATGGTCGGCACCTTATCACTTTGCTCTCACGGCGTAGACATGAAAAATCCCTGCTGCGGAGTATTCTAATTTTCAGGCACTTGCGATATACAATAACAATATCAAATTATGAACGCCGCTGAAGCGAACCACAGGAACGCCGCCCGGTAAAACAGTGTGATCATTGGCGTGCCGCAGCAACACAGAACGCAAAACGATGAAGCTACCCTCTCTCGATACCGTGCCCATTCCTTCTCGCAATCCCCGCGGCTCTCGCGTGTCCCTGGGCGTCATGGAAAATCTCGTCCTCACGTTGATGGATGGGCGCAACAGCATCTGTGATATCGGCGATGCCTGCGGGCTCGAAACCGAAATGGCCCAGCGCATCTTTAAGCGATTGTACCAGTTGCGCGTAGTGGATCTGCCCGGCTTTCACGACACGGCTTCGGTCCCGGTCGCGACGGGCCCCACCGCCGCCGCCGCAACGCCAACTGCGCCCCAAGCCACGGCCTCATCGCCCGCAAATGCAAACGACCGCCGCGAACAGCTCGAAGAAACCGTCGGCCGATTTTATGCCAAGCTCGATCAGCTCAATTTCTACGAAGTCTTGGGGGTCCCGGTCGACGCAGATCGCAAAACAATCCGCACCGCATACTTCGCCCTGTCCAAACAATTTCACCCCGACAAGGCCTTTGGTCGCGATATTGAAAAAACGCGCTCCCAGATGACGCGCATATTTCACGTATTGACGCGCGCCTTCGAAACCCTGTCGAACGCCAAACAACGCCAGGCCTACGACGCATCGCTGCACCGCACACCGACGCCCGCGCCGACGCCCGCAGTCCCGGCAGCATCTACGGCGCCCGCTGCACCCACGGCACCCGCCAGAGCCGCCGCCGTCACCCGCGTCCAACCCAAAGCGGTGCCCATGACCAGCCCCACGGCCTCCGGCATTGTGCCCCGGCCCCCCATCGGCCGCCCCAAGGTGAAACCGGCGCCGGCCTCAAAAGCACCTGCCAGCCCAGTGCCGCGCACCACCCCTGTGCCCACCCCGCGGCGCACCTCGGCCTCGCCGCATGCCGCGACCCGCAACCACCAGTCCATGCCCAGCCCCAGGCGCTCCTCGATGCCGCCCAATCCCACCCTCGACGAAACCGAAATCGAAGCCCGTCGCGAACAGTGGAAACGGGAACGCCTCCAGCGGTCCTTGGCGGGGCTGCAACCCAATGCCCGCACCGCGCAGATGCGATCCGTCGAGGCGATGATTGCCCATGCGCGCATCGCCCTAGAGCGCTTCGAGTGCGACGAAGCCTTGCGCACACTCGAAACCATTTTGGCCGCGCACCCCAACCATCCCGAAGCCCAAAAGCTCATGACACACGCCATGTCGCGGCAATCCAAAAGTTGCGCTGCCGAATTCATAAAAGAGGGTCGCCTGTTGCAAACGCGCGGCCTCATGGGCGAAGCCATGCGACAATTCGAAAAGGCGCTGTCGGTCGATCAAGAAAACCTCGAGGCCCGTTACTTCATTGCCAGCCTGTTGCTCGAACTCGACCAAAATCTGTCTCGCGCCCTGGCCCTTACGCGCGAAATCATTTCGGGCACAGCGCCAAAAGCAAAATATTACGCATTGTTCGGCGATTTAATGATAAAGGAAAACTCACTGCTCAGGGCCGCAGAAGCCTATCAAAAGGCATTGCAAATGGACCCGAGAAACCCAGACTATAAAAAACGACTGAAATCGCTGCAAAGGGCGTAAATTGAATGCGAAAGAAAGAGGATTGCGCATGGAAAGAGTGATCGGTATTGACCTGGGCACCACCAATTCTTGTGTGGCTGTGGTGGAGGGCGACACCCCATCGGTAATTCCCAACCGGGGCGGTTACAAAACCACCCCTTCCATGGTCGCTGTAACAGAAGCCGACAAACGGTTGGTCGGGCACATCGCCAAGCGCCAAGCCATTACCAATGCCGAAAATACCGTGTATGCCGCCAAGCGGCTCATCGGGCGCCAATGGAACTCTCCGCCGGTAGAGGCCGCTCGCGACACCGCACCCTACCGGGTGATCGAGGGCCCGCACAGCGATACCCGCATCGATCTGCGCGGCAAGCTGTACTCGTTGCCCGAAATCTCCGCGATGATTCTGCAGGAGATGAAAATCATCGCCGAAGATTACCTGGGCGAGCCGGTGGCCAAGGCCGTGGTGACGGTGCCGGCCTATTTCAACGACAACCAACGGCAAGCCACGCGCGACAGTGGCACCATCGCCGGCGTCGAAATCATTCGCATCATCAACGAACCCACCGCAGCCGCACTGGCCTATGGATTTGGCAAAAAAATCGACCGCACCGTGGCCGTCTACGACTTGGGCGGCGGCACGTTCGACATCTCTGTTCTCGAGATCAGCTCCGACGAAGTTTTCAAAGTCATCTCCACTGCGGGCGATACATTCTTGGGCGGCGAAGACTTTGACACGCGCATCATGGACTGGCTCGTCCAGGGCTTCTTGGACGAACACGGCGTCGATCTGCGCCAGGACCGCATGGCCCTGCAGCGCCTGAAAGATGCCGCCGAAAAGGCCAAAATCGAACTCTCCACCCAACTGGAAGCCGAAATCAACCTGCCGTTCATCATCTCAGTGGGCCAAAACGAAGCCCTGCACCTGCAGCGCATGTTGCGCCGCGAAACCATGGAAGAGCTCTGCTTCGACCTGGTCCAGCGCACCATGGAGATCTGCCGGGCGACCATCCAAGAAGCGGGCCTCGAAGTCTCCGACGTCGAAGATGTCATTCTGGTGGGCGGCATGACCCGCGTTCCGCTGGTGCAGCGCTCGGTGGCCGAATACTTTGGCCGCGAACCCTGCAAGGGCGTCCACCCCGACGAAGTCGTTGCCCTGGGCGCCGCCATCCAAGCCACGGCGCTCATCGATGACCGCAGCGAGATGCTGCTGCTCGACGTGACGCCCCACACCCTGGGCATTATGATTGCGGGTGGACTCTTCGAAGAGCTCATCCCCCAAAACTCAACGGTGCCCACTTCCCGTTCCAAAATTTTCACCACGGTGCGCGACAACCAAACCGCCGTAAAAATCTTGGTGTTCCAAGGCGAAAACGAACGCGCCGAAAAAAACGAGCTCCTGGGCGAATTCGTGCTCACGGGTTTGCGCAACGCACCCAAGGAGCAAGTCGAAGTCGAAGTGAGCTTTGACATCAACGCCGACGGCATTGTCAGCGTGTCGGCCAAAGACCTCGAAACGGGGCTCAAGCAATCCATCACCGTTACGGCGTCATCCGGACTCACCGAAGAAGAAATCCTCAACATGGCGAACGACAACCAGGAGTACATGCTCGATCGGCGTGCCTCCGAGGAGTTTGACGCCATGCGCCAAGAGGCCGAACGCATTATGCGCGAAATTGACCGCTCCTTTCACAAGGCCGAACAAACCGTTGGCAACTCGGAGTTTGGTCGCGAGGCGCTCGCCAAGGCCCGGGATTTGCTCGACAATGCGCAGCAATCCATCGATCAGCGCGACGTCGCAAAATTAAACGAACACTTAGAGGCGTTAAAGCGCACGCAAAAAATCTTTAAGGGGGTGCTGGCGCGGGCCTAATACCGCCAGTGGCAACAAACGAAATGTCGGATTCGGACAAAAGCAGTCGCTGGGCAAAAATCCTGGCAGATGCGGGCCTCATCGACGAGGTCGACGATGTCTGGGAATTGCCGTCGGGAGATATTCGCGGCGCCACCATTGAGGTGATGCACTCCGAAGCGCCCAAGCCCTCCGTAACCGATCCCAGCATCACGCCATCGCCATCCACGCCAAGCGATGCCGCGCAACCCGTCATCGTCATTGAGTCGACCAAGCCCCGCAAGGGTCGCGCCGAGGACATCACCCGCGAGATCGCCACCAAGAACGCCGCGGAGCAACCGCGAGAAGCGGACGCCTTTCGCAGTGAAGCGCTCAAAGTGCGCAGCGTACGCGCCACGGTTTCCGGCATACCCTTACTCCGGCAAACACCGACGCCACTGGTGGCGCCACCGAACATGGGCGCTCCGCCCAGGCCCGCCAAGCGAACCCAAACCGACCCGGCGCCCTTCGCCCTCCAGTCCCGGGCACCCGCACCCATTGCCGCCGACGATGACGCCCACATACGGCCCACGCGCGAAATCGACATCGCCGATGAGCGGCCCACAGTGGAGATCGAAACCTCCGATCCCGCCTACCGCGCCATCCGCGAAGAAGACGACACGCGGCAGACGCCCTTGCACAACTACGACGATACCGCCGCCCTACAAGAAGCGCTGACCACACTGCAGGAACAACAAGACCAAAAACGCCACGACCACACCGTCGACGTGTGCGGCGCGCGCATCTCTATCGCCTCCATCCCACCGCCCGCACCCGATTTAAACGCCATCATCGATCTGCCCGCCGATTACCGCGGCGACGACGCGCCCCTAGAGCTCATCCCCGAAGCAGATGACGATGACCGGGATGTCGCCATTTCACTGCCGCCGCCCTCCCCGCGCGAACAGCTCAAGGCCAAGTACAATCTCGGCGATTTTTCAGGCGCCTTAGACCTCGCCAACGAAATTTTAAAAGACGATCCCGACAACATCGAAATGCTCAACTACCGCGAGACATGCCGCGAAACCCTGCTGCGCATGTACGAATCGCGCATTGGTGACATGACGCGCATCCCCAAGCTCTTGGTCCCGGCCAACGAGCTCATGTGGCGCAATCTCGATCCCACCACGGGCTTTGTCCTCTCCCGCTTTGATGGCATGAGCTCCTTCGAAGACGTCATCGACATCTCGGGTCTGCCGCGCTTCGAAACATGCCGCATCATCGCCAAATTGATTCAGGACGGCATCGTGGGGTGACGCGCCGTACGGGCAACGCGACGAGCGACGACATTTATACCGTTGTCGCCCATTGGCGCGCCGGCGGCATTTCCGGCGATTTTTGCGCCCAAGAAACCACCAATTCCACCCCGGGCCAAACCGCCCGCTTCCCCGAGTGGATCGACATCCCCATTTTGCAAGCGATGACGTCTTTGGGCATCACCTCTCCATGGCAACACCAGGTGGATGCCTGGAACAGCATTGCCGCTGGGCGTGCCACGGTCATCGCCACCCCCACGGCTTCGGGAAAATCCCTGGCCTACATCGTGCCCATTGTCGCGCGCCTGTTATCCCGGCCCTCGGCCAGGGCGCTGCTGATCTTTCCCACCAAGGCCTTGGCCCGCGACCAAGAGAGCACCATACGGCGCTTCATCGATCTATGCGGCGCCGAGCTCAAAACCGTGGTCTACGATGGCGACACCCCGGGCGATGTCCGGCGCAAGGCACGCACCGAAGCCCATATCATCATCACCAATCCGGACATGCTCCACACCGGCATCTTGCCCCATCACACGGCTTGGGCGCAGTTTTGGGCGGGTCTCACCCACGTGGTTGTCGACGAAATGCACACCTATCGCGGCATTTTCGGTTCCCATGTGGCCAATGTGGTGCGGCGATTGCAACGCGTCTGCGGGTTTTACAACGCCCGGCCGATCTTCATTGGCTGCTCCGCCACCATCGGCAATCCCGGCGAACTCGGCGAGGCGCTCTTCGGCGCACCCACCACCTTGATCGACAAAAGCACCGCGCCCACTGGCACGCGCACTTTCGTGCTCTTCAACCCGCCCGTCGTCGACCCCGTGATGGGCATCCGCGCTTCGGCACACCGCATCGCCGCACGCATGGGGGCCGACCTGGTGTTGGCCGGCGTCACCTCGCTCATCTTTTGCCAAACGCGGCGCGGCGTCGAAATCGTGCTGCGATACCTGCGCGACAAAGTGCGCCAAAACGGCGGCGATCCCGGGCGCATCCGCGGCTATCGCGGCGGTTATCTCCCCCTGTTGCGACGCGAAATTGAAACCGCTCTGCAGCAGGGCGACGTCGACGCGGTGGTGGCCACCAATGCCCTAGAGCTGGGCATCGATGTGGGCGCGCTAGATGCCGTGCTGTTGTGCGGCTACCCCGGCACCATCGCCGCCACCCACCAACGCGCCGGACGTGCCGGAAGGCGCCAGTCCCCGTCCCTGGCGGTGCTCATCGCCGGCAACGCGCCCCTCGATCAATTCCTGGCCCGCGAGCCCGCCTATCTGTTGCACAGCACCCCCGAGGTCGCCCTGGTGCAACCCGACAATGTCACCATCTTGCTCGCCCACCTGCGCTGCGCTGCCTTCGAGCTTCCCTTTGCCACCACCGATCGCTTCGGCACCTTGGGCATTGAAGACACCGACGCCGCCCTCTCCTGCCTCACCGCCGAATCCGATTTGGTGTTGCGCAACGGTCGCTATCACTACATCGGCAGCGCATATCCGGCGGCCCAGGTGAGCTTGCGCGACGTGGGCAATCCCGTGGTGGTGGTGCAACAAGAGAGCGGTGAACCCTTGGCCGAGGTGGCCTGGCGCGCCGCCCATTTCGAGCTCTTCGACCACGCCATTTACCAGCACGAGGGCGAAACGTTTGAGGTGCAGCGCTTTGACCCCGCCGCGGGCAAGGCTTGGGTCTCTCCGGTGCCACCCGTTTACTACACCACAGCCGTGGCCCAGAGCCGCATCGCACCGCTGACGACGCACGCCACCACCGACGGGCCCGGCGGCACCATTTTCATCGGTGACGTCAGCGTGGTCGAAAATGTGGTGGGGTGTAAAAAAATCAAATTCCGCACCCACGAAAACCTCGGCTACGACGAGGTCTCCTTGCCGCCATTGGAAATGGAAACCGAAGCGGTCTGGGTGCAACTGCACGAGCACGCGTTGCGCGATTGGCCTCCCGACATTACGCCCCTGGCCCTAGATGGCCTACGACACGCCCTGCACCAAGTGACGGCCCTGCGGCTCATGGCCGATCCGCGCGACATCGCCACGCTGCTGCAAGGGCCACATCTCGATGCGCCCGACGCCATCCATGACGAAACCGAAGCCCTCGACCCGGACGCCACAGCCGCGCACACACCGCCACCGGTTACCCTGTACCTCTACGACACCCACGAAGGCGGCGCCGGTCTGATGGAACGCGCCTTTGCGTCCATCTCGCTCCTGTTCTCCGATGCCCAAACCCTCATCCGGGGTTGTCCGTGTCCCGACGGCTGTCCCGCGTGCATCGGCCCGCTGCCCGTGCCCGCCCACCACAACCTCAAAGACATCGCGGCGCGCATCGCGGCACACTTGGTGGTGGGGCATGGCGACTAAACTGCAATCTCGGCTCAAGCGGCGCACCACCCCCGGCACGACCGCAGCACCGGAGGCAACTCAAACCCTCGGCGATGCCACCGAAACGCTCTCCGGGGCCGGGGGCGCAGACGCACCGACCACACCGGTGGACAAAACGAGCTTGATCGCGGAGCTGCGCCAGCGCATGAAGCGCATTGAGTCCCGCACCCAGCCACCCGCAACAGCACCGGAGTCACCCCCGCACAACACCGACACCGCCGAGGCGCCGTCCCGGTCACCATCGGTCGACACCGCGCTTCCCGGCGAGGTCATCGACACCGCCATGGGCGAAGTCTGGTGCCACCCGTCGCATTTTGATGCGGGGCACCACCATGGCGACGTCCCCATTCACACCTTTTTAACCACGGGCAGCGGCCTGGCCACCCTGTGTCGCGATACGCGTATCGCCGATTTGTCCCCCGAAGGCGCCCTGTTTATCGACACCGAAACCACCGGACTCTCCGGCGGCACGGGCACCTTGCCCTTCCTCATCGGCGTCGCCTGGTTTACCGCATCGCGCACCTTTGTCGTCGAGCAGATATTTTGTCGCGATCCCAGCGAAGAGCCCGCCCAACTCGAGCGCCTCCGCCACCACATGGCCCGCGCCACGCACCTGGTGTCCTTTAACGGCCGGGCCTTCGATTTGCCCCTCATCAATACGCGCTGCATCCTCAACCGCGCCCCCAACCCCGGGGTGAAACTGCCGCACGTCGATTTGCTGCACGTAGCCCGCCGCATCTTTTCGCGCCGCTTGGCCAATCGCAGCCTCAACAACCTCGAAGACGTCATCTTGGGTTTCCGCCGACAAGGCGACATCCCCGGCGCCCAAATTCCCGCGGTGTACGCCCACTACCTGCGCACGGGTGAGGCCGCCGATATGGTGCGCGTCTTCGAACACAATGCGCTCGACCTGATCGCCCTGGCAGCGCTCGGGGGCGTATTGGAAAATATGTACAACGATCCCGAGGCCGTGGCCCACGCCGCCGACAACCTGGGGTTGGCCCAGTCGGCCTTTCACGCCGGACACAGCGCCCGGGGCTTTGCCCACTTGCACCGGGCCGAAGTCGCAGACGACGCCGACGAACGCCAGGTCGCGTGGCACCTATTGGCGCGGCAAGCCCGCCGAAGTGGCGACGCTGACACCGCCCATCAAACCTGGCAAAACCTGGTCGCGCGTTACCCCGACGACGCAGCGGCCCACCTGGCCCTGGCCAAAGACTTTGAACACCGCCTCAAAGATTACGCACAGGCCATCGTCCACGCCCGGTCCGCGCAGGAAGCCGAAGGCGAGGAAGCCAGCGAGCGCCGTCTGGCGAGGCTTGGCAAAAAAACATACGGGAAAAAAACGAGACGTGAAACGAGTGGGAGGGGTGAGGGGGACGCTCAATAAGCGGAGCGCACACCGCGGGCTTCGGCCGCCGCACAACCGCACTTGACGCCCGTGGGCTTGCCGTTGATCTCGACAATTTTGAATTCGACGCGCCGGTTCTTTTCCCAGGCTTCTTCGTTGCTCGCCGGGTCCAGCGGGCAGTACTCGCCATATCCCTGCGATTTCAGGAGACCGCGATCCACCCCTTTATCGATGAGGTATTTGCGCACGGCCGCCGCACGGCGCTTGGTCAAGCCGAGGTTGTAATTGTCCGAGCCGCGCTCGTCGGCGTGGCCCTGCACTTCGATGGCGGTGAGCTGCGGGTTGTCTTGAATGGTCTTGGCCACTTCATCGAGGATGCCAAACGATTCGGGCAAAATTTTGTCCGAAGCGGTTTCAAAGTTTACCTTTTTGAGAATCATGAGCGAGCTGTTGGCCACCACCACGTCTCCGCTGGGGGGCGGCGGCGGGGGATCGGCCTCCGCAACCTCTGCCTCGGCGCTGGCTTCAAACGCTTTGGGACAGCCGTGATTGGCAGGGTCGCCGGGCACCAGCGGGCATTTGTCGAGGTGATCGGGAACGCCGTCGCCGTCCATGTCGCTTTCGGGGCAGCCATTGTTTTCGGGCGGACCGGGTTCATCGGGGCAATCGTCCAAATGATCGGGAATGCCGTCGCCATCGCGGTCCATGTCGGTGTCTTTGATGCGAATGGGAATGGACGGCTCGTAGGAGAAGCCGAGAAAAAAGCGGTGCTCCATGCTTTGAAAGCCGTAGTTGGAGTCGGTGGCCCCGGTGGGAATGCCATGGGCATAGCCCGCCATTAAGTACGAACTCTCTTCGATGAACACCTTAAAGCCCGCGTTGGCCTCCAGCGACAGGTAGGGCAAATCGCTCATGCGGTTGAGCATGTGGTTGCCATACACCTCCACGACGAAGTCCATAATGTTTTCCCAAATGTTGAAGCTCTGCCCGAGGCCGAAATACAGCATGGGGCCATATTCAAATAGCAACAGCTCCGGCGGTGGCGGAAAGGATTCGGGAAAAGAGCTTTCGTTCCAGTTGTGGTAGTTCTCTTTTTTCACACCCAGCGGCAATCGCACACCCACATTTAAACCTAGGCGATACCAGAGCGCGGGTTCGGCGTCGAAAATGGCCTTCAAGACAAAGGCGCCGCCACCGGGTTCTCCGCTGAAAAACTCGGACTTGCCCGACGGGATGAGGTATTGGGCGATAAACGCGAGGCCTACCGGGTGCCAGTCCGAGCGAAAGACGCTGGCTTTGATGTGCAATCCGATGTCGCCAAAGCTGCCCTTGCTCGACCAATGCGACCCCTCGACCTCCCAAATGGATGCCGCCGTGTTTTGCGGCATGACTTGGTAAAATGTGCCGGTGGGTACCACGATGGGGATTTGCAAACCGACGGCCAAGCGGTTGAGCAAGCCAAAGTTGAAGATGAAACGCGCCGTGATCAAGCGTTCAATTACCGCTTTGTTGTATGCCTCAATGGTGGCGTTTTCGTGCGTATAGGACAAGCCGTCTTGCTCGACCGACACCCAGTTGTTGAAACCAAAGTCGAGCATCAACCCGAGAGAAAATGACAGGTGCGGCAGCACGGCGCTGCCGTCCATCGTAAAATGCCCCTTGGTGTCTACGGCGGGATCAAAAAGGCTGTGCGACATGCCTTGACCGGATCGCAGCAGCGGCTTATCGGCGGCAAAGGAGTGCATGGGAAAAAGCAAAATTAAGGCAACCAAAAATGCGACAGTATGGCGATATGACAACCGGTTCATCGGACGGCCTTTCTCTCGTGTCGTTATGAAAAATAAATATCCCTAGACTTTACTGGAATTGTTTTCAAAACACAACGATTCGAGATCAGTCCTCGCGACCGCGCCGCGTCTTCAAATCATATGCCGAGAGGTGCCAAACCACAAAAACAGCCTGGGCCGGAGGGGGCGCACCCGTAAACAAGATGTCGACATCGCCGCCCACCGCCACGCCCATACCGGTGAACCGACCCAACGACCACTCGTATCCGGTGCCCGCGCCCACCGTGACGCGAAAGGGATGCAGCGCGCCAACATGGCTGTAAAACCGAAAAAACCACCCCTTGTGCGCAAACACGGTCAGCACCGGACCGATTTCGTGGCGGTTGGGCACATTGCTGCCCTGGCCCGCGGTGAAAATTTCCATGCGCCAATCCACCCCCATCTGCACGCGCGGACCGATACAGCCCGCAAAGCGCAGATTCAATCGCGCAAACAATTTCCACTCGTCGTCGACATGCCGCAGGACCAGCCCGGGATCCAATCCCATGACCAGGCCTTCCCGGCGCAGCGGAGGGCGCTCCTCGCTCCAGGCCCAGGCCGCCGCACTGCAAAGCCATATCGCCAACGCGAGCCACGCGCACCCAAGTCTACGGGCCCGGTGGACATAGGGAGAAACGCGCATGGCTACGGCGATGACGGCAAGGACAGGGGCAGCACCAAGGCGATGCGCGGCCACTGGCGGGCGCTCGTTTCCGCACGCGCCGTTCCACCGCATGCCTGCGCCGCCAAACCGATGGCGTACATGGCCATAGCGCGACCGTAACGCGCGTGTGCCAAATGTTTCGCCTGGGGTTGAAAAGTGCGTTCGAACGACACATCGCAATGCGCCGCGGCAATCGGAATGCCATTGTCTTCGCACGCAAAGACCACGTGGCGCGCCGCGTCATCTATGGCAACGGAAAAATGCACTTTCTTGGGGCTGCGGGCGTGCTGCAGTGCGGTGAACAACATGTTGTCGAGCGCAACGCGAACGCAATCGATGGGCCACTCGCAGGTGGCGTCGGGAACATCGCCGCACAGCAAAATCTCCGCATCCGGCCAGGCATTGACGCGCTGAAGCCGCTCTAAAGCAGCCTGGACCAGTTGCGCCACCGAAACCGCGGAGCGGGGCGGCATGTCACCGGCCTCCATCTGCGAAATGCGCAAAAAGTTTTCATACATGTGCAAGAGCTGATGAAGCGCCATCATGGAATCGTCGAGAGCGGCACGCGCGTCTTCATCGGCTGGATCCAAAATCGCTTCGAAATAAGAGAGGTTGGCCATCACAACAGAAAGCGGATTTTTAAAATCGTGAACGTACAGTTTGTTTAAGGCGTATTGATCGCTCTTCCACTGCTGTAATGCGCTGCCGTCCTTCATGCGTGTGGCTCCTCGGTGGCGGGCATGGCGATGCGCCATCCTGTGCCCTGGTGGTGAAACATTCCCTTGCTATGGCGCTTGCCGCTGGAGCGACTTTTTTTGCGCCAAAAACAAATCCCGGCGCGCCAGGATGCGTTCAATTTCGCCCGAATACAGCAGTGTCATATCGCAATCTTCGCACGCCACGGCCTCGGCAATTTGCGCTGCATCCAACGCCGTTATTTTGGCCAACAAGTCGTTGGGTATCCATTGCAGGTCGGCGATGCTGTCTTCGAGCCGCTCAAACTGCCGTTCGGAGAGCCGGGAGAAAGCGTTGTCGTTGTCGAGGAGCACGAGTTTTGTCCCCTCGTCTAGCGCAAACAAATTGCCGCCGGTGTAGCGATCCCAGTTGCTGCCGGTATAGTCGATCACGACCATCTCTACGGCGGCGCGCGACAGGGGATGCGCGCTGGGCTGCGACAGCAGTTCTGGCAAAATGCTGTCCTTCTCATCCAAACCCGAAGGCTGCATGTCGTTCACCCACTGAATGACCGCCCCCGCCACCCGACCGGCGCGGTCCACCGCCAATTCATTTTTCAGGCGTTCGGCCAATTCGGGATTTTGGCGCGCGACGAAGCGCTCTAGCTGGGCAAATGAAAGGCGACGCATGGTCGATGGGGGCACGCCGGGAATGCCCAACAATTTGGCATAGCGATAAAACGCGGCCTCGTATCGCGCTGTCTCGTTGTCCAGCCGAATGGGCTTGAACGCCGCATGGGTGCCGTTTTTAAAAGACAATTTTAGCGCCAAAGAGCGCCGCGACAAGATCGCAGCTTTGACGATGGGTTCGTGTTGCAGCATGTGCAGTACCGGGGCGTCGTCAACGTCGCCGGCAACCTCTGCGGTATCGGCGCGCGCCGCATCGGACACCCCGCCGGGCGCCCCAGTGTCCACATCGGTTTCCACATCGGTTGGGTTGGCCATCGCTAAAGACGGCGCAGCAGCGGGCTGCACGCGCTCAACTTGCTCCGTACTGCCGTCCGCAGAAACCGCCTCGCGCGGCGCGTCTTTTTTGGCGCACCCGCACCACAACAACGCCACCCCGCACAGCGCCCAATGGGCAAACGATACTTTGTTCACCAACCTCGCTCCTTACTGGCAATGCTTTCCATCATTACAACGAAGAAAGCGCTCCGTTTGTCACGCAAAAATCCGCTCGCTCTCCGCTGGTCGATATGTGATCGGGATGGGTCGTCGTAATAAACACTTGGCCGCCCACGCCCGATAAAAACAAAAACAAATGGCGATTTCGATCGCGATCGAGTTCGGAAGAAACATCGTCGAGCAACAGCAACGGCATGCGGTGACACCGCTGCGACAGGACGCGCGTCTCGGCAATTTTCGCGGCCAGCACCACCGTTCGCTGCTGCCCCTGTGACGCGTATTTTTTGGCCGATCGCCCATCCACTTCAAAGTCGAGATCGTCCGCGTGGGGCCCGCACGTGGTGTAGCCCCGATCGACGTCCAGTTGCCGCTTGGCATCGAGGACTTGCAAAAAAGCCGCCTCGTCGCCGCTCACCCGTGGGCGATAGCGAATGGCCCCGCGATTGCCGCCGCTCACCTCCAGCACGCCCTCTTCAAAAAACTGACTGAGCTGCGCGGTAAAGGCAGCGCGCGACGCAACGATTTGACTGCCCAGCTTGGCCAAGGCGCTGTCAAACGGCACCAGGGCGCGCATGTCCAGCGGTTGCCGGCGAATCACCGTGTTGCGATTGGCCAGGGCACGCGCATACTGGCGGTACAATTGCAGATACGCCGCGTCCGCTTGAAACAGCGCGCGATCGAGAAAGCGCCGCCGCGTCTCGGGAGCCCCTTGCACCAGCTCCATGTTGCCGGGATGAAAGAGCACCATGGGAAGCGTTCGAAAATAATCGCCATCCGGCACCACCGCCTTGCCATCCATGGATATTTGTCGGCCCTGGGCGCCCAATTGAATCTCCACCGACAGCCCGTGCAGCGATTGGCCAAAACGAGCGCTGATTTTGGCGTCTCGCTCTCCTTGCGAAATGATTTCGCGGCGCACCGATGTGCGAAAAGAACGCAGCGCGCCCAGCAGATAAATCGATTCGATCAAATTCGTTTTTCCCATGCCATTGCGCCCAGAGATGACATTGAACCGAGGAGATGGCGCGAACTCGGCACGGGCGATGTTGCGAAACTGAACGAGGGAGAGCGAATCGATTTGGACTTTGGAGAGGGTGTTTTGGGGCATCAAATTCGCATGGGCATAATCACACCGACAAATGTGCTTTCGAGATCGTTTATTACGGCCGGGTCTAGCGCACCAGAGAGCTCGAGCTTCACTTCGTCGTCGGAAAGAACGCTCAGAGCGTCGGCGAAATAGCGCACGTTAAAACCGATTTCGACTTCGTCGCCATCGTAGGTGACATCAATGACTTCAACGGCGGTGCCAACAGCGGGATTGTTGGAGGATATTTCAATGCTGCCTTCGGAGATGGCAAATTTCACCGCCATGTTGCGATCCGGGGAGACAATGGAGATGCGCCGCAGCGACTCGAGAAGGGCGACCCGCGGGGCGATGACTTCGCGCTCCATGCCCTTGGGAATGACTTGGTCATATGAGGGAAATTCGGCCTCGACGAGCTTGGAGGCCAACACAAATTCGGCGGTGGGCGTGGGTTCGCCTTCGACGGGTTTTTCGACCTCGAGGGTGCGTTTCACAAACAGGGTGCCCGCGTGAAAGCCCATGGAGATCACGGACAAGCTGTCGTCGAGCAAGCGCCGCAGCTCCAAAATGCCCTTGTGGGACACGACATGCGAGAAATTGTAAAACCCCGTCTCTTCGGCTTTGAACTCGGCCTTGGACAAGCGATGTCCATCGGTGGTTACCATGCGCAAAATTTTGGCATCCCCTTGAAAAAGCGCGCCGTTTAAATGCGGCCGCGACTCGTCGCTGGAAATCGAAAAAGAGGTGCGGTCGATCAATTGGCCCAACAATTGGGTGTTGAACTCTAGATAGTCAACTTCGACGGTGTCGGGAAACGTGGGGAAATCTTCGGCGGGCAAACCGAGGAGCGTAAAATTAGAACGGCCGCTGCTCACCTCGACACTGTCGCCTTCGGCACGCAGCAGGATGTCGCCTTCGGGCAGACTTTTAACGATGTCGTGAAGTGTTTTGGCCGGCAATGTGATGGTGCCAGGACGAACAATTTGTGCCGGAAACACACCTCTGGCAGAAATGTTGAGGTCGGTGGCCGCAAAAACGATGCTGCTCGAACCTTCGGTGGAAATGTATACGTTGGAAAGAATGGGCATCGAGCTCTTGCGATCAGCGATGCCGCTGAGGCGAGAAAGCGCGGATACAAAGCAATGTTTTGAGAGTATGGCTTCCATGGCGTTTGTCCTTTGGGGTGCGCGAAACGGCACCTCTTTTTTTATGTCATTGGCTGCTTTATATATAATATTTATTAAATAAAACAAGTAATGAAAGGGGCTGTGAATATGTGGACAAAAACAAAAAAACGTTGTGATTTCAGTTGGTTGTTCGCGTTTTGGGCTGTGTTTGTCCCGTGGGAAAAAATGTTTTTTTGGGGTTTATTTTGGGGCGCTGGATTTTGTCCACAAAAGGTTCATTTTTTTCAGCAGAAAATTCACACTTTTCCACAGATTGTCCACGGGCCTTTGGGATATGAAAGAATTTTATGACAGACAAATTTCAGATGAAAAGCGTATTTGCGCCGCGCGGCGATCAACCAGCCGCCATTGAGGCGTTGGTGCAAGGTCTTGAGGATGGGTTGGCGCACCAAGTGTTGCTCGGCATTACCGGCTCGGGAAAGACCTTTACGATGGCCAGCGTCATCGAGCGCATGAATTGTCCCACGCTGGTCATGGCGCACAACAAAACCCTGGCGGCACAATTGCACGCCGAGCTCAAGGCGCTGTTTCCCGACAACGCCGTCGAGTATTTCATCAGTTATTACGACTATTACCAACCCGAGGCTTATGTCCCCGCGACCAACACATTTATCGAAAAAGACGCCTCTATCAACGAGGCCATCGACCGCATGCGCCATGCCGCCACCCGTGCGTTGCTTACGCGCCGCGATGTCATCGTTGTGGCGTCCGTGTCGTGCATTTACGGCATCGGGGCCCGCGAGGATTACCGCGACATGCTCATCCCCATTCGGCAGGACGAGGCGTTTGGCCGCGATCATTTGCTGCGCCGGTTGGTGGAAATCCAATACGACCGCAACGACACCGATTTTGCGCGGGGCACCTTTCGCGTGCGCGGGGACACCGTCGAAGTCTTCCCGGTACACGAAAGCGAAAAGGGCATTCGCATTGAGTTTTGGGGCGATACCGTCGAGCGCATCAGCGAATTTGACGCGCTGCGGGGGCACACACTCGGCGCGTTGAAACAGGCGGTCTTTTTTCCGGGCACGCACTACGTGATGCCGCAAGACAAAATGAAAGCGGCGCTCTCCCGCATTCGCGACGAACTGCAGGTGCGGTTGACGGAGCTCGACGCCCAGGGAAAACTGCTGGAAAAACAGCGCCTTACAGAGCGAACGCTGTACGATTTGGAGATGATAGAAGAGACGGGGCACTGTGCGGGCATCGAAAACTATTCGCGCCATCTCGAAGGGAGGGGGCAGGGGGAGCCCGCCGCGACGCTGCTCGATTATTTTCCCGACGATTACCTGCTCTTCATCGATGAAAGCCACCAGACGGTTAGCCAAGTGGGCGCCATGTACCGCGGCGACCGCTCGCGCAAAGAAACCCTGGTTGAGTACGGGTTTCGCCTGCCATCTGCCCTGGACAACCGACCGCTCCGCTTTGCGGAATTCGAAGAGCGCATGCGCCGGGTGGTGTACGTGTCGGCCACACCGGCTGAATACGAGCTGCAGCGCGCTGGTCCGCATGTCGTTTCGCAAGTCATCCGGCCCACGGGGTTGGTCGATCCCGAGATCATCGTGCGCCCAGTAACTGGCCAAGTAGATGATTTATTAGAGGAAATTCGCATTCGGGCCGAGCGAAACGAGCGGGTTTTGATCACGACCCTCACCAAGCGTATGGCCGAAGAGCTGACGGAGTATTACACCGACATCGGGGTCCGGGTGCGCTATTTGCACAGCGACATCGATACCACCGAGCGGGTGGAAATTTTGCGCGAATTGCGGGCGGGCACCTTTGATGTTTTGGTGGGCATCAACCTGCTGCGGGAGGGTCTCGACTTGCCCGAGGTTTCGCTGGTGGGCATTCTCGACGCTGACAAAGAGGGGTTTTTGCGCTCCAGCCGCTCGTTGATTCAAACGATTGGGCGCGCGGCGCGCAATGTGGCGGGCCAGGTGATCATGTACGCCGACACGATGACTCGCTCCATGAAAGAAGCCATCGACATCACGGTGGCGCGGAGAGCGCAACAGCTCGCCTACAACGCACAGCATAAAATTACACCACAAAACGCTGTGCGCAATGCCAGTGAATACGGTCCGGGTGCGGCGACAGGCGATTATGCGCCGGTCTCCAGACGCCCTGACAAAAGAGAGATGAGCGAAGATCCGTCCATGCTCATCGAAGCGCTGCGCGAAGAGATGCTCGTGGCCTCTGCGGCGCTGGAATTCGAAAAGGCTGCGGCGTTGCGAGATGAAATCAACCGCATTGCGCAGCAGCATGGCATTTCGGGAAAAGCGGTTCGCCCGCAGAGAAGGCGCGCTGTACGCCCGCGCCGGTAAATAAAAAAAGCCATAAAAAAAGCCCTCGAACGATTGGCTCGAGGGCTTTGCCCAGGAACGGAATTGAACCGCCGACACGGGGATTTTCAGTCCCCTGCTCTACCGACTGAGCTACCTGGGCTCCTGTCTGAAGACACGCAAGTATCGCCAACCGCGCGGTTCTGTCAATTCTCAAAAGCGAAAAAAAAGTGATGCCCGCATTCGGCGGTGATCCGGTGGGTATTTTGCATTGCGCGGTCACAAATTGTATTGAATCATGGAGACATGGTTTCGCGCGGAGATACAGATATAGAGACGCCAGATCCCCTGCTGGGAACGGTGGTACACGAACGCTACCGCATTTTGGAAAAACTCGGCGAAGGCGGCATGGGCGTCGTTTATGCAGCGGAGCACATCGAGATTGAAAAACGCGTTGCCGTAAAGCTGTTGCGCGATGATTTCTCCAAAAAACCCGATATCGTGGAGCGTTTTCGCCAGGAGGCCCGCGCCGCGAGCCGCATTGGCAACCCCCACATTGTCGATGTGACGGATTTTGGGCAGCTCGACGACGGCGGTTTGTTTTTTGCCATGGAGTTGCTCGATGGCCAAGATTTGGCCGCGCTTTGCGAGTCGGGTCCCGTGGCATTTGGCCGCGCGGTGTCCATTATCGATCAAATTGCCAAGGCACTGCAGGCCGCCCACGACAAAGGGGTGGTGCACCGCGATTTAAAACCCGAAAATATTATTCTGCTGCAACGAGAAGATTATCCCGACTTTGTCAAAGTGTTGGATTTCGGCATCGCCAAGGTGACCCAGGCCGGCACCGAAGGCAAACGGTTGACCCAAACCGGCATGATTTTCGGCACACCCGAATACATGTCTCCGGAGCAGGCGGCGGGCCGTCCCCTGGACCACCGCGTCGATGTTTACGCCTTGGGCTGCATTATGTTTGAGCTGTTTACGGGCCAAGTGCCGTACCAGGGCGATTCGTTTATGGCCATTTTAACCCAGCACATGTTTGAGCCCATCCCGTCGATTCGCGAATTCGACGCCGACAAAAATATCCCCGATTCTGTGATTTCCGTTGTGTACAAAGCCATGGCCAAGGACCCAGACCAGCGCTACGACGACATGAAGGCGTTGCGCATTGACCTGGCCAAGGCCCTCACCGACGAAAACTACATCACCGCACATCCCGATCGCGATTCCACGCTGTCCCTGCGCAGCATCCATCAATTTCGCACGCTCTCCACGCCGGTGCCAACGGCGACATCTGCGCGCGCCACAAGAAAAAAACACATGCTGGTTGCCGCAGCGGGCGCCTTGTTGCTGCTGGGCGCGGTGGTGTATTTCTTGTTCGGCACCGCTTCCCAAATCGACAATGACGGACAGGGGTCGCGTCCGGTGTCGGCCACCGTGGCAGAAGTGATGGCCGAGCTGCAGGCCATGGACGCCATCCGCGACGCACACCGCGAAAAGGTGACGGTGACGATAGGCTCTATGCCCGCGGGCGCCATCATTGAAATCGATGGCATGGGGCAGGTTTGCTCCAGCGCGCCATGCGAAGTGGAGATGCTCAGCGGCAAACCGGTGGTGGTGACAGCGCGCATCGGCAGCGTCTCCGCCGAGGCCACCGTGACGCCGTCCGAGCAAAACCGCGATATTTTGGTGACCGTTGATTTGGAAAACGCCCAGGCCAAGCAATCCGGCACAGCGCCCGGGGCAAAGAAACCATCCAAGCCCGCCCGCGCCAAAAAGGGCGCCAAGTCACCGAGCACCTCGCCCTCCAAAGACGATGGATTAAAAATTCCCGAGCGATTTCGCTAGTGTTGCGGAGGCACAACGGGCGGCAATGAGGGTTCCCAAAAGTGGTTGGGACACTGCCGAATGATGGTGCGCCGCCACTGTTGGAGTGCCGGGTTGCCCGGAACCAGTAGCTGGGTGTGAAACAATTTGGCGGTGCCCCGGTCGACGTGCTGCGTGCGCAGGAGCAGTTGCGTCAGTGCGATCAGCGCATCGCTATCGGCATAATGGGTGTCGATGAGCAATTTTCGGCCCATGGCGATGCCGCGCTGCTGCTCTTCTGCGGAGAAATCGGCGCCTGGATGAGCGAGCAATGCCACCACCGCCGTGCGCAGCTCGATGTCGTCGGGTTGTTGCGCCAGGGCATGTTCGAGGATCTCAAGGGCCTCGGAAAACGCTCCTTCGGCGGCCAGTCCGCTGGCGCGCATTTGCGCACATCCCGGCAAGTGGTGCATGGCCGGGGTGCACAGGTGTTTCACGATGCTTTCGGCCTCTCGGAAGCGTTTGGTGTCGAGCAAAATGCGGTGCTCCAGGCGGTCCAAAAACACCACGTTTACCGGCAGGGATGTAATGCGCCGCAGGGCGTGGATGGCATGGAGGGCCTCGTCGTAGCGCTCGTTTTGGTAGAGCAGCTCGGCGGTGAGTATTTGCAACTGCAGGGGCGGGTGCTCACTGCGGCTTTGTTGGGTCACGATTTGCAATGCCTGCTTGGCTTCGCCGCGCTTGAGCGCCGTGGTGGCGGCAAAGATGGTTTTGTCGGACAGGGCGATATTGTGGCGTGTGGGGGTGACCAAGTGCAATATCTGTCCGTTGGCCGTGGCTTCGGTGAGGTAAATGGCAAATCCCGAAAAGGCCGTATCGAGGAAAAAGGCAATTTTGTCTCGGTGGTCGGCAAAGTCAGATACGCCGGGGCCCAGCGCGATGTAGTGGGCGCCGGTCCGGAAGGTGGGACCCACGGCGGTGTCGATGGACTGCCAGCGGTGGCCATCCCAGTACTCGTTCCACATATGGTAGACCCACGCACCACCGCGGGTCAAATACACACCCGACACCAAGCGGGTGGGGATGCCCGCTGCCCGCATGAGCGCCGCGAACAAAACAGAGTGCTCGGTGCAGTCGCCTTGGCCATCGAGGAGGGCTTGCGTGGCGGTTTTCATCGTGTGCGTGTGCGTCTTGTCCGGCAAGATGCCGTAGACGTATCGCATCAACCAGCGGGCTGTTTGGTCGGGCGATTTCCAGATGGCGCTGCGCTGGGCCAGTTGTCCCAGCTCTGAAACGACGGCCAGGGCATTTTCTTTGCGGTGCGGGGGAAGTTGGCCCTCGGCGCCGGCGGATTTTAAGTATTGCAGGGCCTGCGTGATGAGCGGCGAAGCGGTTTCAATGTAGCGATTGTCGTCTAAGTCTCGGGATGTGGGCTCAACGCTGCCGCTCGGACCACCGGCCTGCACGGTCAAAGAAAAGGTTTGGGCGTCGATGGATTCGAGGTGCTGATTGGCGGGTTCATCGAGGAATGAGATTTCAGACCAGGTTAGCTCGCAATCCGAAACAACCTGGTAGCGATTTTTTGTCGATAATTCAGGTAGGGCCAGATACGTGTCGGAGTGCAATCCCACAATGGGGTTGGCGGTTTGCGTGGGCCGCGTGGGAGCGCCTGGTGCCAACGTACGGACTTGGTGCAGTTGCGGATAGCGTTCTTCTAAGACAATGCCATCAGTGGAAACAAACAGCGACAGCCACACGCGATCCGTGCCTGCGTGGACGGCCATGACCCGGTGCCCCTCGATGTGTTGCTGTTGCCATGCGAGGATTTCAGTTGTGGGCGGCAGAATGTCGAGCGTCAATGGGGCTTGCATGCGTGCTACATAGTGCATCATGCCTTCTTGCGGCAATTCTTGACCCAGGGCCACAAGACGCATGTGGGCATTTAAATCGAAGCCGATGAGCACCTCCGCCGGCAGGTCCAGGTCGGTGGGTTTGGTGCGAATGTTTTTTCGTATGGTGCGTTTCTCTTCGTGAATCCGCTGCCAGCCTTCGCCATCAAAGCCCACCAGAGAGAGCCAGATGCCGCCTTCGTCCATCGTGACAAAGGCGTTGCGCAACAGTGTATTGTCTTCCTTTAAAAGGCGCTGCGAGATGATGGTGGCGCGATCGAATGCCAGATCATCTCGTTGGAACTGACGCACCATGTGCGATAGTGCGACGCGTTCGGCGCCAAAAGGGCCGTCTTCTTCCCATGTGGAGCGGATCTCGCGGCCAATGTCCCGGCCGTCTTGGTGAATGGCAAAGCTCTGCAGCGTAACGCTGTGATTTTCGCAGCGCAGTGTGGGTTCTGGGCTGCGCGCCTCGGCCGGCGCATCAGCGTGGTGTGTGGGCGTTGTGGATGGGGGTGTGGATAATAGGGCGGGGACACAGCCGCAAAGCCATACCATTGCAAAATATGGCAGTCGCGTTCGCATCTCAGGTCAATATGTGAGGGCAAAAAACAGCATGACGGGTGCGCCAAACATCAGCGCATCGCAGCGATCGAGGATGCCGCCATGCCCGGGAATGATGCGCCCCGAGTCTTTGACCTGAAAGGCGCGTTTAATAAAGGATTCGGCCAAATCGCCAGTTTGCGCGGCCACGCCGACGGCGAGACCAATGAGGGGGGCCTTCCACAGGGGCAAGGAAGGCAAGAAGATGAATTGGCATGCCACCATGGCGACAACCGCGCCCAATGCCCCGCCCACCGCACCAGCCCAAGTCTTTGCCGGGCTGATGGCTGGCGCCATCTTTCGTTTGCCAAAACGCCGCCCAAACGCGTAGGCAAAGGTATCGTTGAAGGTGGTGGTGGCCAGGAGCGCAAAGAACCAGTAGCGCCCCGAATCATGCGTGGCTTCGCGGACCATCATCGCCATGGCACCAAACAAGGCGCCGGTGTAGATGGCACCCAGGGTGGCAAAGGCGCTGTCGGCCGCGGCGATTTTCTTTTCGGTTTTGATCGAAAACATAAACGTGGTCATGAACAGGGGCGCCACGGTAATCAATACGATGGTCGGGGCATCCGGGACAGCATTTCGGAACGCCAATGACGCCGCCACCATGGCACTGACGCCCGCCAGAAAGAAGCGCATGGGGGGCGGAGAGGCGGAGAGGGTGATGTTGCCAAATTCCCATCCGGCGATGGCGGCGGTCAGCACTGCGGCCAAGGCGAAACCGTCGACGGGGGCCCAAAACAAAATGGCCAATACGACGGGCAAGATGAGCAGGGCAGTGATAATGCGCAGCGTCAAGTTGTTCATGAGCAGGTAATATCTCCGAAGCGCCGCTCCCGGCAAGCATAAGCAGCCAAGGCTTCGTCCAGATCGGATTCGGCAAAGTCCGGCCACATTTTTGGGGTGAAGACCAGTTCGGCGTAGGCCACGCTATACAACATAAAATTGGAGAGGCGCAGTTCGCCAGAGGTGCGGATGAGCAGATCGAGGGGGCCGAGCCATCCCGACCACGTGGCTTCCGCAAAAACGGTTTCGTCGATTTGGTCGGGGGACAACTCGCCGTTGGCAACGCGCGCGGCCACCTGTTGGGCGGCGGCGACAATTTCTTCGTGTCCGCTGTAGGAGAGGGCCAAGGTGAGCACCATGCCCGTGTTGTCTTTTGAGGCGTCCATGAGCTCGCGGAGGGCGGTGCGGGTTTTGGCGGGTAGGCGAGAAAGGGCGCCAATGGCGTGAAGTCGAATGTTGTTTTGTAGGATTTTTTCGCGCTCTTTTCGCAGGTAGTCACCCAACAGCCCCATCAGTGCCTGCACTTCGAGCGAAGGGCGTCGCCAATTTTGCGAAGAAAAAGCATAGAGGGTCAACGCGGAAATGCCGCGCGCCCGACAGGCGGAGACAACGCGATCCACGGCATGCGCCCCTGCGCGATGTCCGGCGACCCGGGGCAGGCCCCGCGCTTTCGCCCATCGCCCATTTCCGTCCATAATAATACCGATGTGATGCGGAATGGCATTTTGGGGTTGAACCATAAAACACTGTTAGCATAAGCCCGGATCAATAAAAAGACTGCATCCAGAAAACTTCACCTTCTCGCTTCTTTTTTGGTGCATTTTGTTGCCCTATACCCAAGGCGTTTGGTGCATAGCTTTGCAGTGAGGTGCAAGACGATGAGACATGATGATTTGTATACAGAACTCGGTTTGAGCCGAGACGCGACACCCGACGATATCAAGAAGGCGTACCGGCGCTTGGCACGCGAATATCACCCCGACAAAACCAAGGGCAATGTGGAGGCCGAAGAGAAGTTTAAAAAAGTTTCCGCAGCCTACACCGTATTGAACGATGAGAAAAAACGGGCCTTGTACGACAAATACGGCCCGGATGGTTTGCGGGATGGATTCGATCCCAGCAATTGGGAACAGTACCAACGCGCAGCCGGCGCTGGTGGACCGTCCCCCGATTTTGGCGGGTTTTCGGGATTTGGCAATTTGGGTGATATTTTCGAGACGCTCTTTGGGGGGCACCGCGCGGGGCGCGGCGGTCACGGACCTTTTGCCAGTCCACCGCCGAGTAAGGGCAACGATATCTCTTCGACGCTGACCATCGATTTGATGGATGCCATTTTGGGACGCGAGGTAACGTTTCAGCTCGCTGGGGAGTCTGGGCTTCCCACCAACATTACGGTGCGCATTCCGGAGGGCATCGAAGATGGCCAGAGCATTCGATTGAAAGGAAAGGGAGCGGCAAGCCCCTTTGGGGGACCTCCTGGTGATTTGCGGCTTGAAATTCGCATTCGCCCCGATGCGCGCTACACACGCAATGGCATGGATTTGACCTGCGAACAAAACATAACGCCCCTCTTGGCGTTTCGCGGCGGCGATGTGGACGTAGAATCTCCATGGGGAAACGGGACATTAAAGGTTCCCCCGAAAACCCAGGGAGGACGCAAGTTGCGCATCAAGGGTCACGGGATACGAAAAAACACCCAGAAGGGCGATTTGCACATCCGTTTGAACATTATTATTCCCCTCGAAGACAACCCTGAGACCGAAAAAGTCCTTTCAGAATTGGAACAGCAATTCTAGTTTTTCCTGAAATGTTTCACGTGCAACATGCAAAGTTATCCACAGGGCCATGTGTTTCACGTGAAAGCAGCGCGGCTCCAGCCCTTGTTTTATGGGGGGTTGAGTTGGTGGAGAAAAGAGCGTACTTTTTATCCACAAGTTATCCACAGGTTGCGGATAACTTGTGAGTGGCGGCAAAAATGACAAAACAGACGAAAAATAATGTCCGCAAAGCCGTGGTATTGCTTTCGGGCGGAATGGATTCCACCACGGTGTTGGCCCAAGCCATTTCGATGGGATTTGAGGTGCACACGCTAACTTTTGACTACGGCCAGCGGCCCAAAACGGAGCTGCAGGCGGCCCAAAACCAGGCAAATGCCTTCGCCGTGGCATCCCACCGCACCCTTGCGTTGAATTTGGCGAGTTTTGGGGGTTCTGCGCTAACCGGGACCGTCCCCATTGCGGAAACCCCGTGTCCAGCACCAGCGCCGAATGTGCCAGCCACCTATGTGCCTGCGCGAAACGCGGTGTTTTTGTCCTTGGCATTGTCCCTGGCCGAAGCCATCGGCGCCCGCGATATATTCATCGGCGTCTCGTCGGTCGATTATTCGGGCTATCCGGATTGTCGTCCCGCATTTGTTCACGCCTTCGAGGAGATGGCCAACCAAGCGACCTGCGCAGCGCCAACGGGTGAGCGATTTCGCATCCACGCACCGCTGCAACACTTGAGCAAGGCCGCCACCATTCAATTGGGGCTCTCCTTGGGTGTCGATTTTCAACAAACCCACACGTGCTACGAGCCCGATGGCGCGGGGAAGCCTTGTGGTGTCTGCGATGCCTGTGTGCTGCGCCAAAAGGGATTTGCCGCCGCTGGCATGACCGATCCTTTGTTGGGAGACTAGCTAAGGTATGGAAACCACGCTGCGCGTCTTTTCAATTTTTACGTCGATTCAGGGCGAGTCGACCTATGCGGGCCTGCCCTGTGTTTTTGTGCGCCTGGCGGGTTGCCCCCTGGCGTGCGTCTATTGCGACACACAGGCGGCGAGGCCGGCAGTTGGAGAGGCATTGCCGGTATCCGCGATTGTGCAGCGCGCATTGCGCGGCGCTCCGTCCTTGGTCGAGGTGACGGGCGGAGAACCCCTGGCCCAACCGGGCACCCACGCGTTGCTCCGCGCGTTGGCCGATCAGGGGTGTCGCGTATTGCTGGAGACCAGCGGCGCGTTTTCCATTGCGGCGATTGATCCGCGCGTGGTCGTCATTATGGACATCAAGACACCGGGTTCGGGGATGGCGCACCGGTTTTGTGCCGAAAACATAGCGGTGCTGTCCCGACCTGGGCACCACCACCAGGTAAAATTTGTGGTGACCGACCACGAGGATTTCAAATTCGCCTGCCAAATGACTGCGCAGCATCGCCTCGCCGACCACACCGAAATGCTCATTTCACCCGTGGCGGGTCTTGACCCCGCGCAAGTCGCCGAATGGATTTTGGCGTCTTCGTTTCCCTTTCGGTTGCAATTGCAGTTGCATCGGTTGATTTGGCCGCACGCGGATCGGGATGGCATTGAGCGCTAAAACCACGCTCCTCCCAAAAAAGAGACGCCAAGAGTTGGCTTTCTCACCGTCGATTCCTATATAAAAGATGGCGATTCAACCTGCGGGAAACGCGCGCTTTTTGCCGCCGGGTCCCCACCACATGTTACCGGAGCTCCTCCGATGGAAAGGGGTCGTTTGTGGCGCCGAAGTTAGCGGAGATAAAAGAAGGATTTCTGTCGTTAAACGCTCGCCCGGACGCTGTCCAGAGCGCGTTGTCCAATATCGCGGCCTGGCAAAGCGATGTGGCCTACCAGCCGTATTGGGCGTTGATCGATTACTTGGTCGCAACGAAAAATTGGAAAGAGCTGCTCGATTGTTTTTATCGCTTGATGCCGTTTGGCACGGGCGGTCGCCGGGGTGCCGTCGGGGTGGGTCCCAACCGCATCAACGCGGTGACCTTTGATTTTTCCGTGCAGGGGCACTGCGATTACCTGCGGTCGATTTACAAAGAACCCCGAAAGCTGTCGGTGGTCTTGGCCTGGGACGTGCGGGCGTTTTCCGATCACCGACGCGTCTATGGCCCGTCGGCGGGGATTTTGTTGGGGCTCTCGTCATTGGACTTGGCGCGTTCTGCGGCCGAGGTATATGCCGGCAATGGCATTCAGGCATGGGTGGTGGGGCCCATGGCCGACGAAGGGCCGCAATTGCCGCGCACACCACATTATATATCTACGCCGGAGCTGTCGTTTTTGATCCGCAGATTGGGGGCTGATGGCGGGCTAAATGTGTCCGCATCGCACAACCCGCCCGACGACAATGGGGGCAAGTTTTACAATGGAGCTGGCGGTCAGGAGGTGCCCCCGCACGATGAACGATTGCTGGCCTTTGTCGAAAAAGTGCGCGCGGTGCAAAAAATGCCTTATGAACGCGCCCGCCTTGATGGTTTCATTCAGTTTATTTCACCCCAGCACCGAGACGCCTACATCGCGCTAAACCAAGCGCTTTGCCCCAGCCCATTGCGTTGCGCCCCCATTGCCTTCACCCCGCTCAATGGGGTGGGGGGCGAAAGTTTGTACCGCAGCTTGGTGGAATTGGATTTCCCAGTGCATCCCGTACCGGCCGAAATGGCGCCAGATGGAGACTTTCCCGGCGTGCGTTACCGCACGGGAAACCCCGAAATTCCCGCGGTTTTGGGACATCTCGAGGCGGTGGTTCTCGACAAGCAGTGCGCCATCGGTTTGGCCACCGATCCGGATGCCGATCGGTTGGGCCTCATCGTGAGAACCGGTCCAGCAACGACGCGATTTATCACCGGCAATGAAATTGGGGCCATTATTTTGCAGGCGCGCATCGACGAGGCGCGGCGAAATGGGCGCCTCAGCGCACAAACCCTATTCATCAACACCATCGTCACATCGTCGCTGCAGCGCCGCATTGCGCGGCACAATGGGCTGCAGGTGGTGGGCGATCTTATGGTGGGGTTCAAATATATGGGCAATGTCCTGCACGCTCTGGAGACCGCGGGGCGATATCCCGTGGAGGCGCCATTCCCCGGCATGGACAGTTGCCAGGCCACGGTGGATGATTTTTTGTTCACCACCGAAGAGGCCCACGGCTTTTTGTTATCGGCGCAAGTGCGGGACAAAGACGCTTGCGGCGCCGGTGTGTTTTTGGCGGGGCTCGCCAGCGAATTGCAGGCGCAACAGCGCACCATTTACGACTATTTGCGCGATATTTACCGCGATTACGGTTATTTTGCCCATGTGCAGCGCAATCTGGTGATGGAAGGGATTGAGGGAATGGAGCGGATGGCCCACATTCAACAGGTGTTACGCACCGCTCCCCCCAATGAAATCGGGGGGATGCACGTCGTGGAATTTCGCGATCACCGCGTTTATGGCGGGCCTTTGCTCAGTGAAAGCGATGGGAGCAACCGCAATGTGCTGCAATTTTGGCTGCGCAACGAAAAGGGACAGGAGGCGCGGGTGGTGGTGCGTCCCTCGGGAACGGAACCCAAGACCAAAATTTATATCGAGGTACCGGAACCGCGTTCCAGCGAAGGTATCCCAAATGATACCGGACATAATTTGATACCTAATCCAGACAATACACGACAGAGTGAAACACAACTAGACGAAACCATTGAACAATTCAATGCAATTGCAGAGGGTCTAGGAGAGGCGTTTGTGCGTTTTTGTTTGGGTCCTGCCGTACATGAGGGGAAATGGGGTGAGATCCCAGACGAAATTTTTGATCTGCCGGACATGGTTCCCCTGGACCGCAAATTGCGTTATTGCCGGGAGGTGTTGCCCGCTTTGGGCGAACGCTTGCGGGCGCTACAACCTGCGCGAGCGTGGCTGCGCAATGAACAAATACAACATTTGGGCGCGGATGGGGTGGCGCTGGGCGACCTCGCGTTGCAGCGTTACTTGAAGAGAACCCAATTGGAAGAAAAGTTTGCTTTGGCGGATTGAAGGAGAAAGCCCGCGCAATTTGTGCTATGACTTGACATGTGTTCACCCGACCAAATTGGTATGTATAATTAATGATAACACTGCTGCGCCCTCATTGCTGTGGCGATGGGGCGCACAACACGGAAAAAGGACAAACAATGGCTGAAGGAATCAACAAAGTAATTTTAATCGGAAATTTGGGCAAAGATCCGGAAACCGGCTTCACCGCCAACAACACGCCGCGGTGTCGTTTGACGGTGGCCACCAGTGAGTCCTATATGTCCAACAACAACGAGCGACAGGAACGCACGGAGTGGCACAACGTGATCGTTTGGGGAAAGCAAGCCGAAACCGTGGGGCGATATTTGACCAAGGGGCGGCAAGTTTATATCGAAGGTCGCCTGCAAACCCGCAGTTGGGACGATGAGAAAACGGGCCAAAAACGCTACATGACAGAAGTTGTGGCGCAACGCGTGTTGTTTCTCGGTGGCGGCCGCGGCGAGG
>Ga0265293_10000640_pt1 | contig 82257 bp, 52 predicted proteins | sample Munlanlewell138R_FD_192505 | JGI IMG/M metagenome (GOLD analysis project Ga0265293, IMG submission 192505) | Leachate microbial communities from a municipal landfill in Southern Ontario, Canada - Leachate well 138R | ecosystem: Engineered > Solid waste > Landfill > Unclassified | place: Canada... | reverse complement strand
ACGGCGAACTGTATAAAACACTCGACTTCGAGACTACAGCCGTGAATACATACACCGATGCTGCCCTCGATTTTGGAATGTACACTTACTGTGTAACCTATATCTATGACAGCGGTGCTGAAACTTGCCAGGGTGTTACCTGCTCCGACGAAATTGAAATCGACGGAAATGCTGGCGTTAACGGTATGGTTACAAAAGCTGCTTATCTTGGTGGCGGCCCTGTATCAGGTGCTTCTGTAGTACTTATTAATGTAGATGATCCCGGCATTATGTTCGAGTTCTTTACCAATGCTACAGGTTTTTACGAAGGCATGGTTATCGCTGGCACTTACGACTATGTGGTAAATGCTACAGGGTATACCTCAGAAATGCTTGAAGATGTTGTAATTGCGCTGAATGCTACAGTTACCAACGACTTCGAACTTATTGAGTTCCCTTATCCTCCGATCCTTGTTCAAGCAGAAGAAATCACCGACGACAATGTGTTGATTACATGGCACAGCCCGGCTTTTGCGCCATTTGAGCCTGTATTCGAAACTTTCGATGCCGGTATTCCTTCAAGCTGGACAGTAGTAGTTGGTGGCAACAGTGCCGATACCTGGTATATGGAAACTCCTGCCGGTAATCCGCAAACATCCGGTGCTTCATTAGATGGAACCAACTTCGCTTATGTTGATTCTGACGAAGCCGGTAGCAGTGCCGCGATGGACGAAATGCTATACTCACCAGTTGTAAATGCAGCTGCTGTTGAAACCCTCATCCTCAGCTTTGATCAGTATTATCGTCACCTTGGTTCAGGAACCTATGGTAATGTTGATGTTTATGACGGATCAACATGGGTAACTATTCTTAACCAAACAGCAACAGCTGGCTCATGGACTGCACCCAATCATCAAATGATTGATGTGACGGCTTATGCCAACGAAGAATTCCAGGTACGTTTCCATTATTATGATGCTTCTAGCTGGTCATGGTTCTGGGCAGTTGATAACGTAGCTATTACAAATGCTGTAGGCCGTAATGGAGCTCCAGTGTTGACCAATACGCCAGCACCTGAGCGCGGTCTCTTTGGTTACGAAGTATATCGCACAACCTGCGAAACCGGTGCTTTGCAATTCCTTGGATTAACATTGGATACCTTATTCAATGACAATACATGGGGTGCTGTACCATCAGGTATGTACAAATGGGGTGTTGTTGCTTTGTATGATGAAGACAATGCCTCTGAAACAATCTTCTCTAACTGTCTTGACAAAGACATGATTACAACCGTAAGCGTTACCGTTACGACCAACAGTGGCGATGGCCCTGAAGGAACTAATGTTTCGTTTACTAATACTTCAGAACCCGATTTGGAACTCACTTACGAAACACAACTGGATGAAACAGGCTACTTTGCATGGGAAGAATTCCGCAAAGGCACTTACGACATCTATGCTGAAAAGCTTGGTTTCGGCGCTATTGAGATTTCAGACTATGTTATCGACGGTCCTGAAGCTTTCGTTTGGTTGCTTGAAGAATTATTGCTTCCTGTTTCTGACTTGTATGTAACACCAACCGGTTTTGCTACATGGCGTGATGGTGGCGTGATTCCTTTCGAACCATTTATCGAAAGCTTTGATGACGTAGCAGTTGGTCAAGTGCCTGAAGGATGGACAAAATCTCCTGAGACAGCACATTGGGGTGTAGCTAACACAAATGCTGCCGGTGGTACTGCTCCTGAGATGAAGTTCTACTATTCACCTACCTATCAAGGCGAACTCGCACTGATGACTCCTTCTATGAGCACCATCGGACAGACTGAACTTACGCTCTCCTTCAATGCCTATTTGTGGCATTACAGCAGCTCGTATCCTTATTCTGTAAAAGTTGTAGCCATAGCTGACGGTGTCGAACATATTATCCAGGAATGGAGTCCTGTAACATCAGATATCCCTGCTGGTTTATTCACTTATGATCTGACTGCCGCTCACGGAGTTGGTGCTTCAGACTTCAAAATTGCCTGGATTTTCTATGGTGATACCTTTGGTATTTTCAATTGGAATATTGATGATGTTATGCTTTACACTCCCGGTTCCCGTGAGCTTCAAGGCTATAAAGTTTGGTTGGATGGCATCTATAAAGCCGATACACCAAACACATTCTATCAGTATGACGTTACTACACTTGTAGAAGGACAAGAGTATTACTCTGAAGTGGCTGCTGTTTATTCAAACGGTATGTCAGCTAAGATGGATTATACCTGGACTTACTACAGCTGTGAAAACTATCCCGGCCCTGAAAACCTTGCTGGTTCAGCAAGTGGACAAGACGTTACCCTAACATGGGGTGCTTCAGCAGGACCTCCACCACCTCCATCAGGCGACGGACTTGATGAAGACTTTGAAGGCGGTTCGCTACCTGCCGACTGGTCGGTTGTTCAAACCAATACTTCTACTTCAACTGGTGGAGTTCCAAGCTTCTGGACAGTTAATAACTATGTTAGTGCTGATGTATCTCCATTTGGTACATACCATGCCGGAATGTGGTGGGATTATTCACACCAAGATGAGTGGTTGATTACACCTGAATTTACCTGCGATGCCGGTGCAACAATGGAATTCTGGAGCGCTGTTTACGAAGGCAGTGTAAATGGTGATCATTACCATGTAAAAGTTTCTACTGATGGTGGCACTTCCTGGACCAGTATTTGGGATGCCTCTACATTACCTGGCAATGCCTGGAACTATTACGCTAGCCCATACAACATTGACCTTGCTGCTTATGCAGGACAAGACATTAAACTGGCGTTTAATGCTGTTGATGGCGACGGACAAGGACTATGGTACATCTGGTTTGTTGACAATATCACTGTTGGTTCGCCAACCAGAACCCTCCGCTTCGATGCTGCAAGTTTAACACAGCAAAGCAATGCCACAAACCGTGACATGTATGCACGTGATGGTAATGTAACTGCTATCGAACGTCATGATAATTCAGATTTCGATCCAGCAATGGCGGCACTTTTGGTTGATTCCAAAGCGTTTAGTGGGGAAACCACTATGAACAGAGCTGTTGGCGTTCTTTGGGGTAACAACTGGGAAGATCCTCAAACCTCTACCGATGGTATTATTTCCACTTACTATGGTGGCCTTGGAGCTCCTACTTATTCAGCAGACGACTTTACTGTTCCTGCCGGCGAAGAATGGGTGGTTTCAAGCCTTTGGGCTCGTGGATTCTTATCGGCTGGTGTTCCTGCTCCTCAAGGATTTGGCTATACTATTTTTGCTGATGCAAATGGTGCTCCTGGCGCAGTTCTTTACGAAGAAATCAACGCCGGCGCAAATAATCCTGATTTGGTAGAAATTGATTTGGATGCACCAATCACTTTAGCCGAAGGTACATATTGGGTAGCCTTCTATGCATATTATCAAGATGCTACCGGAACCACCGGAGGTAGATGGAATCAATATATGTGGAATCCTTCTCCAACTCCCGGAAACCCTGCTATGCTTAACGATATAGCCGGCTTGTTTGGTGGAACAGGTGGATTTGTAACCCTTAGTAGCTTAGGTGTTGACTTCAGCTCTCTTGACTTTGCCGTTGTAGGTGAATCACAAGATGCTGGTGGCGGTGGTGGCGGAGGCGACTTCGAAACCGGAGAACTCCTTGGTGCCAACGTTTACCGCGATGGTTTGCTGATTGCCGAAATGGTAACAGATACCTTCTATGTTGATCAGAATGTTGATTATGGCATGTACACCTACTGCGTACATTACGTCTACGAAAGTGGTGCTGAATCCTGTTCAGAATCATGCGTTGATGTAGAAGTTACCTTCCCATGTGATCCTCCAAAACAACTTGCTGGCCAGTACCTCTGGACAGAAGAAGCTTGGGGTTCAATGATCGAATGGAACGGCCCACAAGATGCTATTTCAGAATGGTTGTTCTATGATGATGGTGTTAACGTTGACGGCATTGGTGGTCCAGCTACCTTTACCTGGGCAGTTAAATTTGACCCGGCACAACTGGCAGACCTCGGTGGTGCTTCGTTGACCAAGATCATGATCTACAATAGAACCAGTGCAACTGATGAGCTTCGTATCTACGAAGGAACAAACGCTGCTACATTACTCCATTCACAGCCATTAAGTGGTCTGGGAGTTGAAGTATATGAAGAAGTAGATTTGACCTCACCGGTATTGCTTGATGTAACGAAACAACTCTGGATTGCAGTTTACACCACTGATGGTGCTAACTATCCTGCCGGTGTTTCTAACTATGCAGGCAACCCGAATAGCGACCTGATTACACAAGACGGTGGTGCTACATGGGAACATCTCAACACATTGGGACTACCTTATAGCTGGAACCTGCGTGGTTTTGTAACTACTGTAGCCGGTGCTACCGCTGCGCTGCCAATGGATAAACCCGTTGATCAGATTTCAAACACTGGCGAAAGCTTCGTTGTTACAGGCAAACCAAGTGCCCAGGCATTCTTCCCGGATGCAACATCAAGAGAAGGCCGCGAACTTGAGTCGTTCAATGTGTATCGCTCATTGAGTAATAACAACTATCAACTTGTTGCTAACGTTCCATTTGAAGAAGGCGTAACTGCTTATGGCTATTTTGATACAGATGTAGAAGCTCAGGTAGGTTATTACTACCAAGTAACCGCTTTCTATAGCTATACTAATGGCACTTGTGAATCCGTTCCAGCCATGGCACTGGTTAATCCGGAAGATGACTTTGTATATGTATTCGTTACAAATACATCGGAATTCAACCTGAACAATACCCGCGTTTATCCTAACCCTGCAAACAATAACGTAGTGATCGAATCTGCAAAGATGAATCGCGTAACCGTAATGAATGCTTTAGGACAAGTAGTTCTTGATCGCGCTATTGAAGGCCAGACACGTCATGACCTGAATACCAGCACTTATGAAGCCGGTATTTACTTGATTCGCATCGAGACCAACGAAGGTGTAGTAACCAAACGTTTGACTATCGTCAGATAATAAATCACAGAAGTTATTAGAACTTCAAAACAGAGAAGGAGCATCGGCAACGGTGCTCCTTTTTTCATTAAAACCCCCAACGTTTTTCGAAAAACTTTGGGGGTTTTGCATTATGCGATTTGCCAGTCAGACCGTTACTCTGCAGCATAGCCTTATAGTCGCGCCTTGTCTTTCTGTGTTTTCCAGCAATGCCTCATGATAGTACCCTGGATTTTCTTTGGCCAATACAAATCAATATTCAAGTCTTCACATCAAATCATCACACCTGTCTGCTGCCTGCCTGGCCGTCAGACAGAACCGCAGGAAGGCACATCATCACATCATCAAATCATCAAATCATCAAATCATCAAATCATCAAATCATCAAATCAACAAATCAGCACATCAGCATTTACTCTACCTCCACCTTCAATATTACATCAAAGCCACTATCCCGGTCAGAATTATTGAGCTGCAAGAAAAGAAAGCGGAATACCTCATACTCAAGCTTCACTTCATAGTCCGTCAAATCATCTTCATTAGATTGGCCAATACGCTGCTCATAACTGATAAACAAATTGTTAGTCAGGTATTTACCCGCAGCAATACTTGCGTTGTCAAAATTACCACTACTATTTACTTCAATATAATCTACATTCAATTTATCACCCAGAAACTTCGTCAGCTGCGATGAGATCAGTGATGCCGCTGCATTGCTGGCCAAATTGCCTTTGACTTGCACATTATCCTGCTGCGACAAACTAAGTTCATCTAAGCTCCTGCCAAACAGGATATACGAAATCGCATCTCCTTCGTTTATCGCATCCCCATCGAGGGTAAATTCTATTTTAGGCTCTTCGGCATCACCGCTGATATTGGCTGTTAGCTTCTGCATCTCACGTTGTGCGTTCCTGAAATTGTAAGCAGCAACAATATCCAATTGCGGCATCATGTCCTCTCCTCCTTGAAAAGTAATATTGCCCTTATCAATTATAAAAGTTTTGCCCATCAAATCATATTGTCCGCGCACCACATCCACCGTGCCAAACACCTCAAAAAACTCATCATTTTTGATCAGCTCCAAATCCCCCGATAGCTCAATGCGCATATCTTCACTTTTTATCCAGGTATTTCGGGGGATAGTGATATGCGCCTTGCCTCTGAGCCGGTCAAAATAATCGGGACTTGCTGCCGTATCTGTCTTTTGAGTGCTTTGTGTGATGCGGATGCTGTCGTTAGCCTGCTCGTCTTCAGCTAACTCGCGCAGCAGCAATGGCGTCGGCATTTCGGGCGTATTTAATTTGCCAAACAAACGCATTATAGCCGGCAAATTAAATTCTGACTTCGGAATTTTAAGGTCGGTCTCAAAAACTACATCGCCCGTTTTGCCCTGTAAACTGGCATTTCCCGACAATTGCATATTAAACTGTTTATGATTTACGGGATTAAACTTATTAAAGTTAATCGTGAGTTTTGAATCGTTAATATTACCTTTATAAAAGTCTGAATTAAAGTTTACTTCACCTCTGGCTTTCATATTTCCGCTTGCCGATTTAATATTGAAAGTGTCTATACTCACTTTCTCCGGCTCAAACAGAATATTCAAGGCAATGGTTTGATAGTCAACTCCATATTCAGGTATTTTTAAAGCGGCATTTACTAACCTAAACCGGCCGTTTGGCTTTGGCGCTTCAAGGGTTCCGCCCACCTCAATTTTTGCTTCTGCATAGCCATAGATGGTCTCTGTTAGGTCTAAAGTTTGCAGAACAGCCAATGGAAACCGCTCAATTGTTATCAGTCCTTTCACTGAATCAGCAGGGTTAAATGCTACATTCAGGCTGTCCATTTGTAATTTAATTGGCATAGCACCGCTTATTTCTACCCGACCATTATCTTGTGGAATTACTTGTGCTTCAATGGTTAAGTTCCCGTTTTCAAGATTAAACCCACCATCAAATTCAAGGAGTTTATACGCATTTACCTCTGCCTTATCAATAACAAAATCTCCTTTTAGTATTGGATTATCGGCCTCACCGGATAGCCCAATAGTCATGCTAAACAAGCCTGAAACATCCAGGTCTTCTTCGGCCAGCTCTGCTAACTTTTTCAGATCAATTTTGGTTATTTCGAGTGAGAAGTCTTCTGTTCCCTTCCGGTCAATAATGCCGGATGCTTTTATGGATTGTGCGCTATCGGCAGAACTTGTCGCGAAATTAAAATTCTCAACGATATATTGCTCCGGTGCGATCTTTAGGCGTGCCGGAGGCGATTGCAGCGCCCAATGCTGATCTTTGTAGTCGAAAATTAGATCGTCAAGGGTGATGCGCAGCAGTTCTCCGGGAACGATTCCTGCTTTAATACTGCTGCTCAAATCAGGATTTTTTATGCGACCAGCTATATAAATAGAATCCATTCCGGCTTCCACATCAAACACAATAGAATCTAAATCAAGGGCACTGTTGCGCAGATTAATGGCCTGCAAATTCACTACCGCGTTGGTATCGGCATTGGCGATTGACGCTCGTCCGTCCACATTAATTCGCTCAAAACTTAGCGCATCGCTACTTAGCATAAACGCTTGCATAGATAGGTAAGCATTGGTATCTGCATCAGCAATATATGCCTGAAGATTCATATTCAAGCTGTCTAAGTTATAGCCGGGATAGCTGGTTTGCGCCAGGTGCAGCTGTGTGTGCAGGCTCAACGAATCGTGTGTGCCGCGGATAGAAGCCTTCAGATTGCCACTGGTTTGCAGCGAATCAAGCGGGATAAAACCTTCAAACTCTTCGAGGCTGCTAAACTGTGCTTTTAAATCCAAATCTGATCTACCTTCCAGCGAATAATTTCCTTGCGCGCTTAAAACCAGCGAACGGGTTAGCAACAACAGTGAGTCTATGGTAACATTTTCGTTGCTGTATTTCGCGTCAGCAAACAAGGTGTCCAATTCAATTTGTTGGAGCGAGGAGTTTCTGATCATCAGCCTGGCAGAAAAAGAGAGCTTTTCGGGATCGAAGCCACGGCCATTTATGTTAGCGTGTAAATTGATAGACGATTGCAGGCTGTCGTTTCCGGTAAGGGCAGCAAAATCAAGCATTTGAGTGCTGAGGTCAAGCTGATATACAGGCTTGGTTTGAATCTGCTGAATCTTCGACAGCAGCTCAAATTGACCGAAATTTCCTTTTCCGCGTACAATGCCCGTAAGATCGCCCTGCACAAAATCAAACTCCAGAACAACTTGCTCAATAGCACGTTCTTCAAGCATCAAATCCCGAAAATCACCTTTTATATTTACGGTTGCAGTGGCCGGATCAATTCCTTGTCCTTTAATATTTAGTTGGCCATTTATCACGTAATTAAGTGATGAATCATTCAGCCAATAGGCGATGTCAATATTTTGAAGGCGGCCATCCACAGTATAAGCTAGCTGCGTATTTTCGGGATTGAACAGGTAGGCGTACAAGTTTTCTGAGCTTAAATCGAAGTGCAGTTTTTGCGCATTATCTTCAATTTCAACAATCGCTTTAACTGTTTCGCCCTGCAAACTGGCATCAAGTGTGAAAATCGGCTTGGCCGGAAGCTGTATGTCGGGCAGCACAAACTGAAACTCGCTTAGCATAATCGGTGCTGTTTTGAGCTTGGCATTGCCTGCACGATTGGGTGCTTCTACATAATCGGCACCGCCCTGCAATTGATTTTTGGCAGTTTTTAAAATAAAATCTGATAATACAATAGCTTCCGTGTCGCGTTGAAGTTGGAAAGCTAAGTTTTCGAGCGAAATAGCCGGCTGTTGTGTGTTGAATGAGAATTCATCCATCTTTAAGCTTTGAACATCAGCGCTATAAGTTCCTGAAAGTTTGATTTTAAACTGATTAATTTCGCGTGGAATCAGCGTATCGGGCGAGTTGATGCGGATTTTTCCTTCAGTAAGATGCAGCAAATCAAGCTTTACCACAAAATTACTGCTGCTTGTATCTGTTGTAGTTGTGTCGGTAGAGGCTTTGATCAATTGCTGAACATTCCAGGTAGAATCATTGATTTGTTTTAGAAAAACTTGCGGGTTGCTCAGTTCAAGACTTTGTATAGCAAGTGTTTCATCTATCAGCGCCAATAAATTATAGGCTGCACTTATTTCTTTCAGGTGAACCAAACTGTCTCCATCATGCAAAATAAGTATGTTTTTAAGGCTTATTCCTGTGAAGAAGTTTCCATCAATTTCTCCGAGTGATAGTTCGCCATTGATAAAGCTACCGGCTTGATTTTCGGCAAAGCGGGCAATTTTTTCTTTGACAAAGGCCGTTTGGAGCAACAGCGCCGCCAATAGCAACAAGGTTACCAGACTTAGGATTGTCCATCCGAGAATTTTTAAGGAAGCTGTAATGACTTTTTTCATCGTATATTTTTTCCATTAAAAATTAAAACGCCTGTCCAACGCTGATAAAAAACTGGGGGCTTTTTTTCTCGTTCCACACCGGAAACCCCACATCAAAGCGCACCGGTCCGATAGGTGTTTCTATGCGTAGGCCGGGTCCCACGGCATAAGCAAGTTCATTAAGGCGGTAGGTATATTCTTCCTCCCAGGTATTTCCGATGTCTAAAAAAGCGACCGCACTAAGTCGCCAAAATAAAGGTAGCCGCAGCTCAATACTGCTCTCGAGCACGCTGCTTCCACCTCTGGGGCTTCCGCTTTCGCGCTTTGGGCCAAGCTGATCGCGGTTCCAGCCTCTAACCGAAGTGCTTCCGCCCGAATAAAACCTGTCTTCAACAGGAATAAATTTGCTGGAATCTGACGACTTGATTCCTCCCGCCAACAGTTTAAAAGCCAGGGTAAAATCGCCAATTTGGCGATAGGTGCGGTAGGTTCCCCACAAGCGGGTATAACTAAAATCGCCACCAAAAAAATAGCCGTTCACCTTTAAAGCTACTGAAACATTGGTGCCCTGCGTAGGCGAAAACTGTGGCCGTGAATCGTTGTAAGCAGTTCCTAAAATTACACCTGATTTATTGTAAGGAAATTTATCCAGTTTCTGTTCTTTAAAATCAGGGTCGTTTGGTTCAACCGTTTGTTCTACATCTTCAAAATAATAGGTTAATGAAGCATTCAAATATTGGTTAAACTCGTAGCCTACAGGTACTTTCAAACCAACAGTTCGGGTGTCGTATCCGGGTTCTTTGGTGCGGTTTAGGTATGGATTGATCTCGATATTGCTGTTGGCACCAAACAAGCGCGGCTGAATCCAGCGCAGGCTTACCGAATAGGGCAGGATGGCAGAATGTTTTACTTGCAAATTGAGCCGCCTGGCACCGCCCAAAAAGCCGAGATAGGTAAGGTCTAAAAAGCTGCGAAACTTATCCTCTGTGCCGTAACCCGCACCAACCCGCGCATTTAGGCGAGGTGCTTCTTCCACGTAAAGCCGAACGGGAATGGGTTTGTTGGATGAATCTTCACGCATCTGAGGCAATACCGAAACCACCCGAAACAACTGTAATTTATAAAGGTTTTTGCGGGTTTTTTCAAGTAAGGAACGGTTATAAATTTCGCCCTCTTCGTATTTTAGTTGTTTGCGGATAAATTTTTCTGCAACATGCTTATTGCCAACAATACGGGTAGCACCGATATGCGACAATTGTCCCGGGCTAATCTGATATTCAATGCTGGTAAGCTTTTGGGTTGGCTTCACAAATAAGTCATAAGTAGCGGAGGCGTAGGCGTAGCCCAAATTTTTGAAAGCATTTTCTATCCGCTTGATATCATCCATCAAGGCTTGATCTCTAAAACGGTCGCCTTGTCTCATTTCAACCTGGCGTAAAACTTTTCTGCTCAGCGAATCCATTTTCACATTTTTTGTTTTGGCAGTCAATTCAAAGCTGATGCTGTCAACGCTAACTGCTTCGCCTTCATCAATTTCTATGGTGAGCTTTACGGTTTTTTTCTTTTCGTTTATTTCCAGTGGGCCAAGCTTAACCCCGACATTTAGAAATCCTTCGGTTTGATAGAGGCGCTTCAATCTTTCCAGATCAAGCTTTGTCAATTCGACGCTATACAGATAAGGTTCTTTTTTAGTAAGTTTTTTCTGAAGCCACGAAACTTCTTTCATCGCCATGCGTTCCAAAAGGAAGTCTTTATTGAGGGTTTTATTTCCCTTTAAGCTTATTTTACGCACCTCAAAATTATTCTGTGCAGAAAGCCCTATGGGCTGGAGGCAAAAGAGTACGGAAATAAAAATAAAGCCTAATAAGTGTTTTAACATCTGTGCCAATAAGTTGTGGGATAAACAGTTTATTTATCCGGAAAAGTTGTGCTTAAACCCGGTGATTGCTGCATAATAAATGCTTCCAATATCAAGCCTTGAAACCACCTGCAATAGTTGGGCAAATATACTTCCTAAAAGCTAACTAAGGCTTTTTTTGGCTAAAAGCTCAACTTAATATAGTTATGTGGAAATGCCTTGGTGAAAAATTAGTTTTATCAAATATCCGCGATGAGACAGATTAAAAACAAAAAAACCCGGCTATTAAACCGGGTTTTCTTTCTTTAATTATCAGATAAAAGACATCAATCATTGACCTATTTTTTACTGTTTTTTTCAAGCGTCTGGTTGATGATTTTGGCCCATTTGTCGGCGAGCATGTTCTGGCCGTTCAATTGGAGTCCATCCTGATCTGAGTTGTAAAGTCGCAGGCTATGTGTTTGTTTCAGCTTTTCTTTTGGCAGAAAAAGCAGTTCAATTTTGTCAGTTACTTGTCGCGATTCACCTCCATAACTGACTGCATGACCCTCAACGTTTACCCGGCAGTTTTTGACGCCTTCAAGTGGCACCATTTGTATCTCCATGTCCTTGTGTTTAAAAGGGTAGTAAAAAACATGACCGCCATTTTCACTTAGGCCGATAAGGACTTTGTGTTCGACCTCGTGTTGCCCAAGCGCCGATCCGTTTTGCTGCGCCAGTAACGACACTTCTTCTATCTTTTTTTTGATTTTTCTCTTTTTCTTTTGTTGCATGATTACGATGGGCAAAACAAATGCAGCCACTATGCCGAGGAATATGATTAGATTTTCCATGATTTAATGATGTTGTGCAGTGCAGCACAACACAAACTAAGGCTTGTGCTGACTGCCTGAATTAAAAAATAAAATAGTATAAAATTGCAAAGCGATTAGCAGAAATGCCGTATCGCTGAGGGGCTGCTAATCAAGCCAATAATCCATAAAAGGATAGATAAAGTTTAGCTGGTTATTCTTGATGGGAAGGCTTTTGAACAGTATAGTTTTCTGGATGATATACTCCTGACCATCAAAAGGAAAGCTTCCGCTGATAAGCAGGCTTATCGCCGGTGAAAGCCTGAGCCAAGTCAACAGCAACTTGGCCGTTGCTTGCTCGCTGTTCTCGGTAGCCGGCAAAGCCTGATTTGCTGTGTATTGCAGAATAACCTGCTCATAATCAGTAGTGTTTCTGCCCAAATCTGATTCAGCCGAAAATAGCGTCAGCTGCGTCGGATTGGCAAATAAAAGACTGAAGATAAGTGAAATAACCAGCGCTCTCATCAATAGAAAGAATTTTTTCTGTTGCAAAATTAAATCAATTTATTGTCATTTTTTGGTTGTTGGAGGAATTAAAGGTTGAGCCTCCTTCGAAAAGGATTATTCTGCCACGAGTGCTCAGTGAGGCGCTCAGTGGCATTTCTTCATTTCTTGACTTTACGTAGGGGGATCAACAATAGATTTGTCCTTTTCGCTACCGGTTAATGTGATGTAAATTAGGATGAGAAAAAACTGCTTTTGCTACCTAAACCAACAACTATAAAACCTAGTTATTCATTCCCAAAGACCAGTCAATCCTGATGTTCCTGAAATACTTTTTGAGCTTTAGGCTGTCAAATTTCCAAAAAATTGCATAACATTGCAGCTATGTTTTTGGTTGTTGAGAGCCCCTGAAATAAAAAGCTAAGGGATGTATTTTTCTGCACTGCCGCATAAATTATATTTAGGTAAGCTTTCAATATCCTATATTTACAGATTAATTGCTGTCAGCCATATTTAACTTGACCCGGATTTTGAAACCACTAAAACTATTTATGAAAACTAAGAGCTTAAAATTCAACAGTTTAAACAGGTTGATTTTTACAGTATTCCTGCTGTTTTCGTCGGTAATAAGTAGTTATGGACAATCAAGTCTGGATTCGTTGCTGTCGATTATTCAGGAAACTTCCGGTGTTTCGATGATAAGCGCATTAAGCGCCAACGCCTTTGAGATGCGAAACGAGAACCCGGAGGAAGCCATTAAGATCGCGTTGGAGGCCATTGAAATGTCGAGAAAAGCAGGCTTTGTGGAAGGCCTCATTTTCAATTACCGTTTGTTGGGCAATTTGTATTTTCAGGTGTATAATTACGAAGAAGCCATAAGCAGCTATGAGCTTTGCATAGATTATAGCCTTCCCAAAAATGATTCCGTAATGATACGAGAGTGCTACCTGAACAAAGGTGTAATCTACTTTAATAAAAACTTGAACAGTAAGGCGTTGGATAATTTTTTGCTGGCGCTGAAGTACTCCGAAAACTTAGACAAGGAGAACGAGTATAACAATATTGGTGCTGTGTTCTTTGTTGAAAGGGAATATGATGAGGCCTATAATTATTATAACAAAGGCCTGGAAATCATGAAAGAGAAAGGGAATAAGCACCGTATTTCAGTGGCGCATAACAATATCGGGGATATTTTTAAAATGATGGGAAAATATGATGTTGCCTTGATGTATTATAATAAAGTGCTTGCTGCCAGTGATTCCATCGTGAATCCCGAGCTTGAAATTGTCGCCCTGAACAATATCGGCATAGTTAAAGAAATGATGGACGACGCCGACAGCGCCATTTATTATTATAAAATAGGATTGGCAAAAGCCGAGATGCTTAATGATAAGATGCTCATAACAAGAACTCTGGGTTTGATTGGGAATGCCTTGTTTGAAAAAGGTTTAAATGTGAAAGCCAAAACTTTCCTGGAAAGGGCCTTTAAGCTATCCGAAGAGCTTGAAGTATATGAGGATATGAGCAGCTCGTCTGAATTGCTGCAATTGATTTATGAAAAGGAAGGAAACTTCAAGGAAGCCTACCGATATGCCAATATGCATAAGCTTGCTTCTGATAGTATTAGTGCATACGTAGCTAAAGAACAGGTGCTACAGCTGATGTTTGACCATAAAGTGAGGCTTCAGGAATTAGAAAGAAAGCAACTTCTTGAAGAAGAGCAATATCAAAGAAAGCGCACTACTTTTATATTTTACCTAATTATTCTCGGATTAATAATTATTGTTTTAATCGGAATACTATTGCTTTTTAGGACAATTCAATTGCGAAAACTGGATCGCATTGAAAAAGAAAAGGCTGACTTGCAAGTAATTAGTGTTGAAAAAGATATCGAACTCAGGAACCGTGAAATTATTGAAAAGGTGCTAAAAATTTCAGAAAAGAATGAACTAATAGACACCACCGTTAAGCTGCTTGATGATTTTTCGGCTGGCTTATCGCAAAAAAACCGGGCACAGCTTGAATCCATTACCAGAGATCTGCGTATGCGCGGAACCAAGAACCAATGGGAAGAATTTTTCTGGTATTTTTCACAGGTATATTCACAGTTTTATGAACAATTGGAGAAAGAATTTCCAAATCTCACCCTCAATGAAAAACGTTTGTGCGCGCTATTAAAATTAAATATGACGACCAAAGATATAGCAGCCATCACCAATTCTAACTTCAAAAGTGTAGAGGTGGCACGAACACGACTGCGCAAGAAACTCAATTTAACTAACAGCAGTTTGAGTTTGCAGGAGTTTTTTAGCCAGCTTAATTAAGCGCTGCCGTGGAGATTTCTCCTGCTTTAAAATATCTCAAAAGTCCGTAGGACTTCCCTTTGTTTAACGCCCGGATTTATCTGGGTGCTAAGCAATGTCACCAAAAAAACCTCAGATAGGTTTCCCAAAGTAGCAACCACAGGCTGGGAAACTCCTAACGGAGTTCTGGATGTACAGGTATTATTACAATCCCCCGAATAAATTCGGGGGTTGTGCATAGTATACGCTTACAGCGTAAAGGCTTGTATCAGCGTTCTTATGTAATGCTGTGTTTTCATTTTTAAGTTTTTTGCTCTGAAAACCCGCACCAGCAGCGACAATTAAAAAGTCCGTAGGACTTCCCTTTGCATAACGCCCGGATTTATCTGGGCGCCGCATAATGCCACCAAAAAAACCTCAGATAGGTTTCCCAAAGTAGCAACCACAGGCTGGGAAACTCCTAACGGAGTTCTGGATGTACAGGTATTATTACAATCCCCCGAATAAATTCGGGGGTTATGCACAGGATACGCTTACAGCGTAAAGGTTTGTATCAGCGTTCTTATGTAATGCTGTGTTTTCATTTTTAGGTTTTTTGCTTTGAAAACCTGCACCAGCAGCGACAATTAAAAAGTCCGTAGGACTTCCCTTTGCATAACGCCCGGATTTATCTGGGCGCCGCATAATGCCACCAAAAAAACCTCAGATAGGTTTCCCAAAGTAGCAACCACAGGCTGGGAAACTCCTAACGGAGTTCTGGATGTACAGGTATTATTACAATCCCCCGAATAAATTCGGGGGTTATGCACAGGATACGCTTACAGCGTAAAGGTTTGTATCAGCGTTCTTATGTAATGCTGTGTTTTCATTTTTAGGTTTTTTGCTCTGAAAACCTGCACCAGCAGTGACAATGAAAAAGTCCGTAGGACTTCCCTTTGCATAACGCCCAGATTTATCTGGGTGCTAAGCAATGTTACCAAAAAAAACCTCGGAGAGGTTTCCCAATTTAGCACACAAAAAAAAAGCCCTTGACTCCGAAGAGTCAAAGGCCTTTAACCAACCAATTTTACTAACCAATTTTTATTGTACAATAATTCTGCTATAAGCAGCTTTTTGTTCTGATTTGGCCGAGATAATATACATCCCGGGTTTGAGATCTTCCAGCTCTATATGTCCCTGTTGGGAGATGGTTTTGCTGTAAACCGTTACGCCTAAGCTATTTAGAATAGAAACTTCGTATTCTCCATCCAACTCAATGGTAAAGCTACCATTAGAAGGGTTGGGATAAACAGACATTTCAGCTTTTGCTTGATTTTCAGGCATATCAGTATATACACCCATAAATTCGATGGTTGATATTTCGCTTTCACCGCTGGAATAGATAGCTTTTACGCCGGCTACATTTATTTCGTTGAAGATAATATCGTCCGCAGAAAAATCAAAGGTGTATTCGGTCGTTTCGCCCATCAAATTATCATTCAGATAAACCTGATAGCTAACCAACTCCCGTGCTGATGCTCCTACAGATATTTCAACATCATCAACCATCAGAATATAGCCACCATCAGAAACGTTACGAATGGTAACATAGGTTGCTTCTGCGGGGATATCGTAATCGTATCTGGTCCATCTGTCCATCGCTGGTGCAATGGCTGTTTCGGTAATCCAGATAAAATCTGAAGGCAAGAATCCTGTCGTAGAATAACCAATCATTATCTTATTTAGTGAAGGTGTATTTGAGAAGGATTTCGCAAAGAAGGAGAACGTAAATTCTTGTCCGAAATTCAATTTAGGAGAAATGAAATAATCATCATTTGAACCACTATTGACGCCAAAGCTGGCCAGGAATTTATTGCCACTATGTGGTGCAATGCCTGGATTCAATTCCACATCAATCGGAGGTTCTGTCTGAGATGGCGTAAAGGTCATAAAGGAAGCCGGCTCATTCTCATTCAGGTAGGTGAAATTTTCAATTCCGATGGTGTTTTTCTTGTCCACATCAATGTAATTCCACTCAACAACCCCGTGCGGGGCAATTTCAAAATCGATACAGCTTTCAAAATCCTCTACGATAGGGGAGGTATGGTTCCACCTGAATACGGAAGATAAATCATCGTTGACGTGAATCTCCAGGTTAAAAGGCTGCACCAAAGCTTCTATCAATTCAACATCCACTTCATAAGTGGCTTCTGTTGTAAAATCGACATTCGACATCACAAAATCCTCAAAACCTTCGTGCGTAATTTTTACATAGTAAGTGTTTTTAAAGACACCATTGAAAACAACTACACCGTCTTCTGATTCAACGTTTTGAGTATAAACATAGTTTCCGGTATTGCTCGACAGCAATATATGGGCACCTAAACTTTCGTTGTTAGGTGTGTTTGTAGTAACATTAAAGGTAACCTGTGTTGAGAGCTGATTTTCAATCCGGTTAGAGAAAGCTGCTTCTGAAGAAATTTCTCCGGAGTAAACCGCATTAACGGCATATTTGTACCAACCCGGGTCAACAGCTGAAAAATCATCATCTGTATAGCTGGTTGTAGTTAGATTTTCAGCTAAGATAGTCCACAACTCTGGTGTATCTTCCTGACCTTCTTCAAGTCTGGAAATGGTATAGGTGTTTAATGACCTGGATGGTGCGGCTACAGCTGCCTGTAGTTTTTTACCGGTAGTCGTGTTATAGCCTTCTGCCCTGATCATCAGGTTGCCGGGAATGTCACCTAAACCGAGGTCTTCCATCAACATAAATTCGTTGCTGCCATAATCTTCCGAAACCCAGTTTACGGTATATTCAAAAGGGTATTCTGGATCAGTACCTGCATCAATACCGATTTCCAGGCGTTCTGGATGACTAATGGCAATGTAAAATCCGTTTTCAACAGTGATGGTTTCCGGGAAAATAAATGTGCTCCACTGTAAATCCACGTTTGGAACATTGGCTTGCTCAAAAAGTATTGTATTTGTGGGGTTTCCTTGTGCATTCAACTTAAACACGTATATATTCACAAATTCATGCGGATAATCTACTTCGTTGAGGTACCAGCTCATCTGATACAATTCGGCTGGTTCTCTGAAAACCTGACCAAATACAGCAAGATTTCCTGCAAAGTTATGCCCAATCTGAGTGATTAGTTCTCCGCCATCTCTACGATAAACAGTCCTTTCGTAGGGAGAAAGCCAGCTTATATCAGCTGCTGCATCATTTTTAACAGCTTGCACATACGAAGGGCTTTCCAATTTATCGTTAAGGTAAATATCACCCATATCCGCTATCGGGCTATCAATATCCAGCTCGATCAATTCGGTATAATAACCGTTTTTTGAAATCGTAACTGTATAATCGTCAGCATAAAACACTTCTGAAATACTAAAATTCCCGCTTGCATCTGATGTGCCGCTATAAGTGTTGTAACCACTCATCTGAATGGTAGCATCGGCAATCGGATTGTTGTCGTTATCCAAAATGGTTCCTTCAACTGTAGCTTCGGGAAGGTATGCTAATTCGACGTCTTGGGTTGTTGGGCCCGTAATATCGGTTTCCATTGAAGCTGTTATATAACCAAAAGCTACATAGTTCACGGTATAAGTCCCCGGTGCCACATAAGAGAAGGTGTATTCCCCCTGGGCGTTTGAAGTGGTTTGCAAATCAGTGCCGGCGAGTGAAATACTTGCATTGGCAATGGGGCTGCCTGCAGGATTGGTAATTGTGCCTGACAAACTGGCTTCAGCGGCGGTATTGATATTTAATTGAACATCAGCCAGTTCACTCAAAGTCATTCCTGTTTGGGAAGGATCGGTGGTAGGCAGTGTAAAATCAAAAGGCGTATCAAAACTTACATAAAGCCTGGCCCGTACATCACCTGAAGCCAATGTAGTAGCATTAAAGTTGAAGTGGTTCTCGAAGGTATTTGTGCTAAAGGTATGCTCAACCATGATGCAAATATTGGAGCCATTATACACAAAAGGGGTATCGAGGTCAAAAAGCATTTCCTGATCTACTCCAGCATTCAGTACCAAACCTCCTTCATATACCAGTGTAAAACTCTCGAAAGGAATCCAATAATCGGCCTCTTCCGACACGGAAGAACGATCGGTATTAGCAATCCACACCTTAAAACTCTCCGTATCAATTATATCAGGATAGTTTGAGGATACAGTTTTGTAGATATATTTAACTTGCTCAATGGAGCAGGGGCCGTGGTCAATTTCTTCGGCAGTATAAATACTTTGGGTAACCGAAGTATTCATGTAGAAATCAACCGGATAGTTATAAGAACCGTAAGGAGAGGAATTGGTGCCAATTGCAATCCAATCAGTTACTTCACGGGACTGCATCGGTACGGCAGCCTGTACGCTTGCTGCCAACGAAAATTCGTTGGGAGCAAGCGTAAAGCTTTCTGCTGCTGGCTTTTGCACGGTATTACTTAGAGAAGTAATCTGTGCCTGGGCAGCATTTGGAATCAATGCTACTGCTAAGAGTATGAGAAAAGCAATTGTTTTATTCAATACATTCATTTGTTGGAATATTTAAGTTTGAAAATACTTTAGTGTGCTACTGTTTCAGGAATTTTGAAGTAGAGCGCACATTGTCTTTTTCAATCTCAATAATGTATAATCCGCTGTTGACATGGCTGATATCAATGGGTGTAAGCTTGTTGATGATAGTTGCTGAATACACTTCTTTTCCAGTTATATCTGTGATTCTGAGGCTTGCGCCCTGAATGTTTTCGCCTTCAATTTCAAATTGACCCTGGCTTGGGTTAGGGAATATGGCCAATGGATTGTCTTCGATGCTGTTGATTGAGGTTACAAGTGTTGTAAAATCTTCAATGGTAGCAGGGCCCCATTCGCCATTAGCGTTTTGTGCAATAGAAATAGCTTTGTAAGCAGTATTGGATTCTAAGTCCATCCAAACCCAGTCATCGGTATCATATAGCGGCCATCCGTTATCTTTGATAAGCTCAACAGCTGCTTCCTCGCCAAGTTCAGTAAAATAAGCTTTAGTTATCAAGCCGTCGTGGAACAAGGCCGTTTCGCTATTAGGTGTAACCGTCATTCTTACCGAAGTGGCTGTAATTTCCGATAATTCAATTGTAGCGACTGCTTCGCCGCTACCACCTGCTGCTTCTGTTTGCACGAAATCCATTTGGAAAGGAGATTCAACGCCGTCAAAACCAACACTTAAGGAATACACATCGTATCCTGTGTTAGGCATTAATCCTGTAAAGTGGTGGGTAATTGTTTCAAAGCTGTGAATACCGAAGGCTTTGATCAACTCAGCCTCTGTGCCGTACATAGGAAGCCATTGAGCCAATTCTTCAGGTGTCATTATAACGAAATAGAATGATTCGGTCAGCTCGTTTGGTGTAACAGTAACATCCAGTGTAGTGGTTGTAACATTTGCAAAAGTAACATCAACTGCTGGTATTTCGGTTTGAGGATCACCGTGAAGACGCACAGCCGTGAAGTTGTAAACGCCTGATGGTGCGGTAGAAAAACCACCCACGAGAATTTTACCATCTGTCTGCAGCGCGATACTGGAAGCATTATCATCAGTTCCATAAAGATCCATGTGTTTTACTCCGTCATCGGCAAAAGTGAGATCTAGCGTACCATCACTTTGGATTTTACACACAAAGATATCATAAGCGTTTATTGCATAATTAACTGCCTGGCCGGTAAAATAAATGCTTCCATCATCTTGCAAAACAACATCCTGCAGATAAGTGGCATGCTCCGCCAGGTGGAAAGATGCCACACCACTTTCACCAAAAGTTAAGTCATAAGAGCCGTCTGCATTTAATCTGATTATCGCGCCATCATAAGTAGGTGTGCCAGGTAGCGTACCCATTTCTTTATGGGCACTAATTACAATTTTTCCATCATCCTGCACAGCTACCGCGGTTCCAAAATCAGCCCAACCACCAAGGTCTGCTTTGAAAACGCCATTATCAGCAAAAGTTGCATCCAGCGTTCCATCGGTCGTATAACGTGCCACAGCCACATCATGATGAGTATTGTAGCTGTAGGAGAAACCGGCAGCAATAATTTTTCCGTCTTCCTGAACGGCTAAATCAAAAGCATAGGATGTAATATTGGAGCCATCAGGATCTGTCATTACAGTCATTACATAACCAGCGTCGCCATAAGAGGTGTCAATCGAACCATCGGTGTTAAGGCGAGCCAGTCCAAAATTGTCATTCTTGAAACCTGCCACCACTATTTTCCCGTCATCCTGAAGCACTACTGTTTCATTATTATCCATGTTTAAGTGGCTTAGGCCATTAGTGCCAAAGCTGGTGTCGATGCTGCCATCGGCGTTGTACCGGACAACCACTGCATGATAGCTAGTGGCGTCTTGAACATGCCCGCTCAAAACAATTTTTCCATCGGCTTGGATGGCAACAGACTTTCCGAAATCTGAGATGTCAATAGATGTGGTAACGATACCGTTTTCGCCGAAAGATTGATCTAAGCTTCCGTCTGTGTTGTAGCGTACCATGGCATATTTATAGCTTCCGAAACGGGCTTGACCTGCCAAAATAATTTTTCCATCGGCTTGAACTGCCATGTCATAAGCCATGCCGAAATTATTGCCTATGGCTGTCATAGCTATGCCATCGATGCCGAAACTAGTGTCGAAGTCTCCCGGGTTTTGAGCATTGATGCCCGCAACCAGAAGTAAAAAACTTAAAAGAAGTGTAATTTTTTTCATTAGATTAAAGAGTTTTGGGTTTTTGATGTCATTCTTATTCATAAAATGATCATTAGGGGCAAATGTAGTTTTGTTAAATCGACTTCGTCAAAATAATGCCATAACAAAACTATCACTATGGATTATTTAAGCACAACATCACCAATACACAAAACCGTATTATCTTGTTATACAGGGTAATACAGTTTTGAGCTAATCCGTAGAAGAAAAAAATGTTTCAAGATTGGGTTTCTGAATAAAAAACCCACAGCCACAATTTAGAGCTGACAAAAGGGGTGTTATTTCTGAAAAGACACTAAGCTTTATTCAAATCCCTTGGTCGTGTGCCGAATTTACGCGTATGTTCTTTTGTGAGAACTGTAAAATCGTCTGACTTTTCAAAATCGTTAAATTTTTCCAAAAGCTCCTTCGGAAGGCCCGTGAGTTTTCGTGTCTCCAAATTTATCCAGCTTCCCATCACTTCACAGCGGGCAAAGTTTTTCCCGTCTGCATCATAAAAATCGTGCAGGAATAAAAAATACATACCGTCTTCCGACATTCCCTTTAATTGAAGGGAAACATTTACCGGCTTTCCCGGGAAAACTTCGCGGAAATAATACATGTGTTCATAAAATGCCACCGGCCCTAAATTCAAGCGAGCCAATTGTTTCTGATCCAAATTATGTTCCATTAAAAAACTCATTCGTGTATGACTCATATAGTCAATATAGGCACTGTTCCGCAAATGGCGGTTGGCGTCCACATCGCTCCAGCGTATTTCAAACTGCTTCGTGTACATATTTAATTTTTTTACAAATTTAAACTTCTTTTGCTATGCAAGCATAGTAAATTGACTTGCCGTAAAACGCTTCGCTCGCTGACACGGGGCTTTGAATATTTTCCATTCTGCATTGCATCCACTGCTGCTCGCCATTGCCAGCAGTGCAGGTCCTTTGAGTATCTTCTATCCCGGTTCCGCGTAGTCTCGTGCATAAGGAACTACGTGGAATTATCCTGCAGCATCCGCTGCTACCCGCAACCGTTATCAGCACGAATTTTTAAATCTTGGGCCTTCTCCGAAAAGTAATATTCTGTCACAAAGCGATGTGTTGAAAAAGCCGAAGGGGAATGAAAACACGAAAATTTCAGGAAGGCTATAGTGTCGATGGATAGTACTTTGTGATTCTTAATGTCTAAGCGGCATTTCTTTGTTTTGACTTTTCGGAGCGGGCTCAATCTTTGAGTTTTTGAATCTTTGAATCTCTCCTGCATTCCGAACGCCTAACTTTTGGATTTTAACCCCCAAAAAAAAGCCGCTCAAGTGAATTGAGCGGCTTTACCAATTATAATAATATTCAACCAATGAATGTTTTAAGGTGCGGTATAAATCAGGGCGTTATTGCGGAAGCCACTGAGGTTTTGGTACCAGTTAGGGAACAAAATACCGCCACTGCTTGCCCACTCTGCAAATTTCAGGTGAACACGTACTATGTCTTGTTTCTCAATGGGATAGTCGAAAGTTTCATAAATATTGATGGCCCAGGGCAGATTGGCTGCTGTTACATAATATTTTCCGCTGCCTGCATCGCTATCGTCATCACCGCTGGCCAAAAGGTTTGTGTTGGCTAGGTCAGTAGGCGGATAATAGGGTAAATGTACCTCAACCGCTCTGTCTTTGTTTACAATCAGGAAAGGATTGAAATTAGCAATATCGAGCTGGTTCAAGGTGTATGTATTTGCTTGGAAATCAATAGTTATCGTAAAGGTCTTTGGTTGCACATAAGGTGCAGCTGGTTCAGTGTTCACGCCAATTCCCATACCGGGATGTTCCATCTGGCTATAGCTATTGTCATACACGATAATAGTAGGTTTCGACTGACCGGCTTCTGTGCCGTTGCCATTGAGCGTGATATAGCTTTCGGTAAGGCTGTATCCGCTCACGCTAAGCTTGCTGGCGTCAATGGCATCCGAGAGTTGGAAACCGAATCCATTCTCAAAGGAAGCACCAAAAGCTTTGATCGTCATGGTAGCAATCACTTTTTCTACATGATTTGTGGTGGTCGTGATAATCTCAAACTGATAGTCGAGCACCAAATCATTGAAGTCGTAATCGCCTTTGTAAGGCCACAGGTCTTCAAAAGCAAGCGTTCCGGGACCCAAGGCTGGATAGTAGTTTATCGTGCCGGCCACAATGGTAACTTCAATAGTTGCAATGTCGCATAAGTTATTGGCGTCGCATACCTTATAATCGATAGTGGCTATGCCTACATATCCGGTGGCGGGTGTGAAAGTTACTTCGCCTGTTGTTGCGTTTAAGGTAAACACACCAACAGTGGCTGCGTTTGGTTCTGTGCCGTTGACAAAGCTCAACGAAGTAATCGCAATTGGTGTTGAGCCGGCTATATCGTTGCTTAACACATCAATAGTTACCGCAACGTCAACATCGGTTGTGGCAAAGTCGTCCACAGCGGTGGGGCCGGTGGGATAAGTAACGGTGACGGTAGCCAGGTTGGAGACGAAATGATTCACATCTTTCACTGAATATTGAATAGGAGTGGGGTTGCCAAGAAATCCAGCTTCTGGCGTAAAAGTGATTTTGCCATTGGTTGGGTTTACTGACCAAACGCCTTCGCCGGCAACAGTGAGTGAAGCACCGGGGCTTGCTGTGCCGGCAATTTGAACGGTTGTAGCATCCAAAGCCGCGTCGCCGGGCATGTCATTTGCCAGCACGTCAAGCGTTACACTTTGGCCGGGCATACCCGAGTCTGCGTCATCAATGGCGTTTGGTGTGTTTACCGTGATAAGATCCACCCAAGAGCCATTAGGCGTTGGTGTACCGTTTATCATAATGGTGTGGTTGTCGTTCTCAAACTCTCCGCCGGCTCCCATCGAAAGTTCAACGGCATCAAAAGCCATCCCCGGAGTAGCCATAAAATGCAGAAAACCATATGGTTCATTGGTGTTTTGTCCTGTGCCGGGTTTGCCGTAATAGTTCTTGGTAAAATACTGAGTACCGTTAATGGCTGTGATCTTGTGGTTGTTTGTATTGGGAATCAGATTGATTACATCACTGGTAGTAAAAGTCCCAATCACCTGACCTTGTCTGATAATTTTAATGGTGTTTTTTCCGTCGCCGGCAGGCCATGCGAAACCAAAATAGGTTTGTGGCTCATCAAATTTGAGGCTTACTTTACCTCCCACCTTGATCGACATATACTGAGGCGATCCTGTACCATATTGGTCGTCGGCTTTTACATACGAAACACCCGTTGTTTGTTTGTAAGTGCCTATAGTTGAGTTGTATCCATTAGGTAGCGGCGCCCAGTTGTTATTAGGTAAAGCTGTAAAACCTTCAAATGTTTCTGTTATCAAAGTGCCGCCGGTAGCGTCGGAAGTAAGCACTTTTGGCGCACTAATTAACACCTTCAGGCTTTCCTGTGCCGCAAGTTTATTTAATCCCAAAAACGAAGGAAGAAAAATCAGCGCAAAAGAAAGCACCAGCATATTTTTTGATAAGATCTTAAAATGTAAAGTTGTAGGTTTTATTTTCATGATAGTATTTATTTAGGCGAAAAAGACCAATATATTTTATTGAAATTCGTGATTCAACTTGTCTGAAGTAAGCTCGAGGCTAACCGTTTGACCCTGATATTTCAATTGTAGGCTAGTTTCGTATGTGGGGATAGTTAAGCCGATACTGGCCGTTTTGTTGGCTGTGATAAAAACTTTCCAGTATACTTTGCCTTTTGACGACAAAACCTGCACCATCCCATCGGCATTCCCTTTTACAGTAAGCTGAATGTCTTTGGAAGTCTTCCATTTGAAATCGTTTGGGACTTTTATCTCCTCTGTGGAGTCAGGCAATGGATTTACAGGTGAATTATTATCCTTTTTGCAAGCCGTGAATAACAAAGGAAGTGTAAGTAGGATTACTAAGACTATTTTTTTCATATTCGTATTTTTTACTAAGTAAACAATATTTGTGCCGAGATGTGCAACTCCTTGCTAATTGCTTGGTATTCATTGACTTTCTTGCTTTAAAACAGCACGAAAAAGCACTTCATCAATAGGTGGCTTTGTCCCAATTTAGGAAAATAGTACGTTTGCAGGAGTTATATTTATCTATGAAAATTATGTAAAACCTATAAAAAGAGTCTATCCTGAACTATTCTTCAGCTTTTTTAAACCTAAAATTGGCTCGCGAACAAATTCGTCATTCCGCCTTACCCTATTTTAAGCCTCCTCCGAAAAGTAATATTCTGCCACTAAGTGATGCACTTAGCTTGCCAAAGCGACACCAAATCACGAAGATAGCACGAAGTGTTTAATGATTTTAATCAACACTTTGTGATGCTTAGTGCCTTTGAGCCTTAGTGGTATTCTTCATTTATTGTCTTTTCGGAGGAAGCTCAACCTTCAAACCTGCTGACGGCCAGGCAGGCAGCAGGCAGGTCCTCAAATCTTCAAATCCTCCCATCTCGCTTCTTCGATTGAATCCTTGAATTTCTCAAATCTTTGAATCTTTAATTCCGTATTTTTGCCGCTAATCAAATTTAACTATGATTTCTGTTCAAAACCTTTCGATGCACTTCACCGGTGAAGATCTTTTTACCGATATCAACTTTATGATTCGTGAGAAAGATCGCATTGGTTTGGTAGGAAAAAACGGTGCCGGAAAAACTACCCTCCTCCGCTTGATTTGTGGTTTTGAACAACCTCATAAAGGCGAGGTGATAGTGCCTGAAGACCTTAGCATCGGCTATCTTCCGCAGGAAAAGGAGCTGCTCAGCAATCAAACCGTTTTAAACGAAGCACTCACCGCTTTTGAGGAGTTTCACCGCATGGAAGCTGCTCTGAAAAAGCTGGAATTAGAAATTCAACAGCGTACCGATTTTGAATCGGACAGCTACCATAAGCTGATAGAAAAACTGAGTTTTTATAATGAACGCATCGCGCTGCTCGGCGCCAATGCCATCGAAGGCGAGGCAGAACGTATCCTTATCGGACTGGGTTTTGTGCATGAAGATATGGGACGTAAGATGACCGAATTTAGCAATGGCTGGCAGATGCGTGTGGAGCTGGCCAAAATACTACTCAGCAAACCCAATCTATTGCTCCTCGACGAACCTACCAATCACCTTGATATTGAGGCGATTCAATGGCTTGAAAACTTTCTGCAAAGCTACTATGGTTCTGTGCTGATGGTATCGCATGACAGAACTTTTTTGGATAATATCACCATCCGAACTGTCGAGATCAGCAATGGCCGTATTTACGATTATAAAGGCAGCTACAGCCAGTATGTTGAAGCGCGCGAAAGCCGTATCGACATGCAGCAGTCGGCCTACAACAACCAGCAAAAAGAGGTTAAAGAAATAGAACGTTTTATTGAGCGTTTTCGATACAAAGCTACCAAATCAAAGCAGGTGCAGTCGCGTGTTAAGCTGCTCGAAAAGATGGAAGAAGTGGTGGTTGACGATATGGACAAAGCGGCTATTCATTTTAAGTTTCCTCCTGCGCCCCATTCCGGGAAAATTACCTTGGAAACCAATAAGTTGTCCAAATCTTATGGCGACTTAAAGGTGCTCAGTAAGCTTAACCTGTTGATCACACGTGGCGAACGGATTGCTTTCGTCGGAAAGAATGGCGAAGGGAAATCTACCTTATCCAAAATTCTTGCCGGTGTGCTGGATTACGAAGGCGAACTAAAATACGGTCATCAGGTGAAAGTGGGTTATTACGCCCAGAATCAACACGAAATGTTAGACCAGGAAAAGACGGTTTTTGAAACGTTAGATGAGGTGGCTGTCGGCGAAATCAGGACAAAAATCAAGTCGTTGCTTGGCGCTTTTCTGTTTGGCGGCGATGCCATCGATAAAAAAGTAAAGGTGCTGTCCGGTGGTGAAAAAGCCCGGCTGTCGTTGGCCAAAATGCTGCTGTTTCCGGTAAATCTGCTCATCCTTGATGAGCCCACAAACCACTTAGACATGATGTCGAAGGATATTTTAAAAACGGCTTTGCTGCAATATGACGGCACTATGCTGATCGTTTCGCACGACAGAGATTTTCTACAAGGGCTTAGCAACAAGGTCTTTGAGTTTAAAAAGCCTAACATAAAAGTTTATGACGGTGATATTTTCGATTTTCTCGAAAAGCGAAACCTGGCACATCTGAAGGAGCTGGAGCTAAAACAGGCGACAGAAAAAATCACCGCAGCTCCTGCTTCCGTAAACAAGCAAAATTATGCCTTGCGCAGGCAAATCGACAAGCAGATTCGTAAAGTGGACAAAGAAATTTCAGACCTGGAACAGGCCATCAGCAAGCAGGAAACTTTAATCGCTCAGATGGATGGCGTATTGGCCAATCCTACCGGTTCAGTGGAGGTAACAGATGAACTGTGGTACAAAAAATATGCGTTTATCAAAAAAGAGCTAAGCACTTTGATGAACGATTGGGAGAACAAACAGCTCGAAAAAGAAACGCTGGAAGCCGAAACCAAGGCCTATCAATAATTTCTAGTGTATAAAAAGCTAGCAAAGCTGGCCAGGTCTTCCTTTTTATCTTCGGAGGCATCTACATTCCTCAAAAAACGGATTGCCTGCTGATAATAATCTTCCATAGCTGCTTCAACCGTTTGCTTTATCTCCAGCTTTTCATAGATCGCTTTTACGGCACTGATTTTTTCAGCTTCGGCAATGGGGTTCTTGCTGTTGTATAGCTTAGTCAGCTGGTCATGGTCTGCTTTATCGGCTATTTCAAGGGCTTTCAGTAATAAAAAAGTCTTTTTGTTGGCCGCAATATCACCGCCGCTTACCTTACCGAAATCATCTTGGTTGCCATACACATCCAGCAGGTCGTCTTTAAGCTGGAAAGCCATTCCGAGGGCTATCCCAAAATCGTAGATCGCCTTTACATCCTGCTTTTTTGCTGAGGCTACCAACGCGCCAATCTCTAAACTTGCCCCTAAAAGTACGGCTGTTTTCAACCGGATCATGTCCAGATAGTCCACCAGCGTCACTTCACTGTCCGTTTCAAATTCCATATCCATCTGCTGGCCTTCGCAAACTTCGATAGCTGCCTTACTAAACACCTGTAAGATTCCGGGAATCAGCGCGGTATCGGTTTTCAGCGTGTATTGGTAAGCCAACGCAAACATGGTGTCGCCCGAAAGTATGGCGATATCTGAGTTCCATTTTTTATAAACGGTTTCCTTGCCGCGCCGCAGTGGTGCCTTGTCCATAATATCGTCGTGTACCAGCGTGAAATTATGAAAAACTTCCACCGCCAAAGCGGGATACAATACCTTGTCTGTATCACCACCAAACAGATCGCAGGCCAGCAAAGCCAACAAAGGCCGCAAGCGCTTGCCGCCCTGATGCATCGTATAAGCGATAGGCTCATAAAGGGCCTTGGGATTACCATCAAATTGCTGACTTTTGATTAAGTCGTTGATCTGCTGCTGAAAGTGCTCAATTTTTGTCATGCCTTGTTTTATTTGATCAGATTCATCAAATATTGACCATAACCACTTTTGAGAAGCGGTTCGGCCAATTTTTCTAACTGTTCTGCACCGATAAAACCTTTGGTAAACGCGATTTCTTCAATGCAACCAATTTTAAGTCCCTGCCGGTTTTCAATCACTTCCACAAACTGAGAAGCCTGGAGCAGTGAGGTGAAAGTACCGGTATCTAACCAGGCCGTGCCACGACCTAATACACCTACTTTTAGTTGCCCTTTTTCTAAATAATAACGGTTTACGTCGGTAATTTCATATTCACCACGGGCGCTGGGCTGGATATTTTTAGCCACTTCTACCACCGAGTTGTCATAAAAATACAAGCCTGGAACAGCAAAATTTGATTTTGGTTGTTTTGGTTTTTCTTCTATGCTGATAGCTTTTTGATTTTCATCAAATTCAACTACGCCATAGCGTTCAGGGTCAGATACATGATACGCAAAAACAACGCCGCCATCGGGTGTGATATTTTCAACCAATAATTGCTGTAAGCCGCGTCCGTAAAAGATATTATCGCCCAAAATCAATGCGACATTATCCTGTCCGATAAACATTTCGCCAATCACAAAAGCCTGTGCCAAACCGTTTGGTACGGCCTGTTCTGCATATTTAAAGCTACAGCCCAATGCGCTTCCATCGCCCAGCAGATGTTCAAAATGTGGTAAATCGTGTGGCGTTGAGATAATCAGGATTTCTCGAATGCCGGCCATCATCAAAATCGATAGCGGATAGTAAATCATCGGTTTATCATAAATAGGCATCAGCTGTTTGCTCACGGCTAGCGTAAGTGGGTGCAAACGGGTGCCGGATCCACCGGCTAATATTATACCTTTCATAGTGTTGAGGTGTTTTGCGATTCCAATCAGGAATTGTGCTGTTCGTTAATCTAACAAATATATAATATTTTAGGGCTTTTTTTCTGATTCAATCTCCAAATAATCAAGTTCTATGTCATCATCCTCTACTTCCAATATCTCGAGCAAAGGCTCCTTGAATGCCTTGGTGGTGAGGCGTTTGTCTAAAGTTAGCAGCAGCGATGGCAGTACAAATAAATTGGAGAGCATCGCTGTGAGCAAGGTAAACGAGACCAGGTAGCCCAGGGCTTCTGTGCCTCCGAACGAGGAAAGGATGAAAATAGCAAAGCCAAAAAACAAAACTACTGCTGAATAAATCATGCTGAAACCGGTTTCCAATAGTGCTGCCAAAACAGATTCTTTAATTTTCCAGTTGTTCATCAACAGCTGTAGGCGATAGCGCGACAAAAAGTGTATGGTATTATCAACGCTGATGCCCAGTGCGATACTAAAAATTAGAATCGTAGAGGGTTTTATCGGGATGCCGGCATAGCCCATCATGGCCGCCGTAAGTAGCTGCGGTATCAGGTTGGGTATCAAAGAAATAACCACCATCTTGAAAGAAGAAAAAATCAGGGCCATCAAAATGGTAATCACTAACAGCGCCAATAGTAGTGATGAAATAAGATTGGAAACTAGGTAGTTAGTGCCTTGTAAAAACACTACGCTGCTTCCTGTAATGGTAACGTCAAAGTCTTCGGGAGGGAAAATCTGGTCGATTTTTGGTGCTAACGATTGCTGCAGGCTGTCAATTTCGGTGGTACCGATATTGGCCATCTGCACACTAACACGGGTTTTTTGAAGGCTACTATCCACGAACGAATTTAAAACGCTTTTTTGACCGGTACCATCGAGTTTTGGCAGGTATGAAAGAATGAAATTGCGTTCCTGGTTGTTGGGAAGGCTATAATAGTCGGGATCGCCCCGGAAAAATGCCTGCTTGGAAAACTTGGCCACTTCAACCATAGAAACAGGCATACTTAGCTGGGGATAATGCGCTAGCGTATCTTGCAATTCGTCAATCTTTTGCATGGTTGATGCACGCAAAATACCTTTTTTCTTGCGTGTGTCAATCATAATTTCAAAAGGCATAATACCTTTAAAATGTTCCTCGAAAAACATCAAATCCTTGTATAAAGTGCTTTTGGTGCTAATGTCGTCAACCATATTACCGGTGGTTTTGAGTTTGGTAACGCCAAAAATTCCAAAAACAATGGCGGTAATAGTGATTGCGTAGATCAGGCTGCGGCGGTTCAGAACAACCCAAACGATTTTTTTTAGCAGCTTATTTACATTGCCTTTTTCAAAATGTTGGATATGCTGCGGCTTGGGATTGGGCAGGTAACTAAAGATAATAGGTATCAAAAACAGGCTCACCACAAAAGCGATAAGAATATTGACTGAGGCGATTATGCCAAATTCAACGAGCAGCGAATTTCCTGTGATGGTAAAAGCTGCAAAACCGGCAGCAGTAGTAGCATTGGTCAGCATATTGGCTGCCCCGATACGTCTGATGACACGACTTAGTGCCTTAATTTTATTTCCGTGGATGAGGAATTCATTGTAGTATTTATTGAGTAGAAAAATGGAGTTTTCAACACCAATAACGATTAATAAAGGCGGCAAAATTCCCGTAAGTATGGTGATCTTAAAGTTGAAAAGTGCCAGCGTGCCAAACATAATGGCCACCGTAATCAGTACAATAAGTATGATAAAAGTCACAGCCCTGAACGATCGGAAAAAAGCATAAAGCAGGATGGCGGCAATCAGCAACGATAAAAAGGTGAAAAGCACCAGTTCTTTTTGAATGATTTCTGAGGTAATCGTCCTGATATAAGGCAAACCTGAGTAATAAAGCTTGATGTCGTATTGTTCTGAAAAGCTGTTGAGTTCGTCTTCAATTTCATGTATCAGTGCTACCCGGTTTTTGGTGTTCAGCACTTCTTTGTCCAGCGTAATCATCATCATGCTCACGTCTGTTTTGCTGTTGAAGACCCTGCCATCATAAAAAGGCAGGCCGTAGATTATTTCTCTGATGGAATCAAGCTCGGCCTGTGTTTCGGGCATTCGGGCCAAGACGGGTGCAAAATCAAATTTCTTAAGGCTATCGTTGCGCTTCAGTTGGAAAATACGTGCCAGCGAAATGGCTTCTTCTACGCCTTCAATTTGTCGCACCTTATTAGTGAGCGTGTACCAGGCCTGAAAGTGCTCCAGATCAAATAGCTTGTCGTCCTGCATGCCCGCAAACATCACGCTGCCGTCTTCGCCAAATTGCTTCTTGAAACGTTCATAGGCAATAAAGGTAGAATCGCTTTCGGGCAGCATACGTGCCATTTCGTAGGACATCTTTACTTTTGAGCCTAAACCGCCCATCAAAAGCGTAATCAACAGGATTCCAATTAAATTAGCAAGTCGGTTTCTGAGAATAAATCGCGTGAGTATTGTCCACATTATTTTGAAATTATACTTGAGAAGACCCCTCAAAATAGCGGTCTTGGTTTTATTTGGCGTGCCGAAATTACTATAATATTCCTGATTTTAAAAAACTGGTTCAAAATTTGTAATGAATAAGTTATAAAAAAATTGTAACTGCAACTCTGATCATCGATTTTTAGACTGTGAATCATGAGTTGTAAGTGCTTAAAAACATTTGTGTTATGAAAATAAAGATAAGCTTTTTAGCCTTGACAGTGCTGATTTTAGGCTGTGCATCACCACAGCATTTGGTGGATCAGAAACGTTATGACGAAGCCCTCGTAAAAAGTTACAATAAATTGCAGCAAGGTTCAGAATCAATAAAATTCATAAACAGTTTTGTGACCTCTTACCATGCTGCTAACCAACAAGATCATGATAGTATTATGGCGTTGAAGGCCAGTGGGAAACCTGATATTTGGTCAGCGGTTTATCAGCATTACAAAGCCATGAACAGCCGAAGTGTGCTGGCCAAAAAGCTACCTAAATCTGTAGTCAACCAGATGAATATCCAAACGATTGATATAGAAAGCGAAATGAAGGCGGCAAAAAATAAAGCCGAGCACTATTATTTTACACTGGCTTCGGTATTGTTGCAGTCCGATCGAAAACAGGATGCCTTAGCTGCTTTTGAATATCTCGCGGCACTTAAAAACCTGAACAGCAGCTATCCTGGACTGGATGCTGCCATGCGTAAAGCCTTGCTGAAATCAGCTAACCAAGTGCTGATTGGCTTCCGAAATAGTAGCGGCGTTATTTTGCCTGATGGTTTCGCCGACAAAGTGCTGGCGTTTAATTTGGACAGCATTCCCGCTGGTTTTCCCCAAGTGGATTTGCAACCACAAGCCGCTAAGCAATACGACTACCAGCTTATTATTCAGCTCAACGATATTGATATTTCGCCGGAAAAACGTGAAGAAGTAAAGTTCGTTGAGAAAAATAGCAGTGGCGAAGCACAGATCACAGACTACAGCCTCAGCAAATCCGCGGCTTTAACCGGAAAGCTCAGCTTTGTCTTTAGTTCGGAAAAGCGGGAAGTTTATACCGCTCCTTTTGATGTGTCTTCCGTTTTTAGCTATAACTTTGCACGTGGCGCAGGAAATGAAAAAGCGTATAGCGCTGCCACAGCAGAATTGGTGAAAAAACCTGCTTTGCCTTTTCCCGCTGACCATTCGCTGGTAAGTGATGCCGCGATAAAACTCAACAAAACCATTGCGCTGATGTTGGGTTTATAAGTTTCGTAAATCTAAAAAAACGGAGGCATGTCGAACTTAAAAAAAGTACTCTTTATTGATACCGCACATCCTGTTTTGCAGGATAGTCTTGAAGCGATGGGTTTTCAGTGTGATTATTTTGCTGAAGCTGATTTGGCTGCTTACCAGCAAATTGCCGATCAATATACCGGCTTTGTAGTACGCAGTAAAATTCCGTTGGATAAGCAAATTTTGCCGCTGGCCAAAAAGCTGAAATTTATAGCGCGTGTTGGTGCCGGGATGGAAAATATTGACCTTGATTTAGCTCAAAAACTGGGAATAGTATGCCTGAACGCTCCCGAAGGAAACCGCGATGCTGTGGGTGAGCATGCCATCGGGATGTTGTTGGCGCTACTCAATAAAATTCCACATGTTGACAGCGAGGTGCGACAGGGCATTTGGCTTCGTGCTGAAAATCGTGGCACAGAAATCAAGGGCAAAACCATTGGCCTGATTGGTTACGGCAATACCGGAAGTCTAATTGCCCGCAAATTTTCCGGCTTTGAAGCCCAAATCATTGCTTACGATAAATATAAAACCGGTTTTGGAAATGACTTTGTGCGCGAGGTGGCTATGACTGAAATTTTTGAACAAGCTGATATCCTGAGCCTACATATCCCACTGACGGCAGAGACTAATTATCTTATTGACAACAAATTTCTTGCAAAGTTTAAGAAACCTATTTACCTCATCAACACATCACGTGGTAAAAATGTAAATACAGCAGATCTTGTGGAGGCGATGGAAGCTGGCCGTGTTTTGGGCTGTTGTCTTGATGTACTGGAATATGAAAAATTTTCCTTCGAAGCCATCAACAGCGAGACCTTGCCCGAAACTTTCAAGAAGCTGCTTGCTATGCCAAATGTGCTGCTAAGCCCGCATATCGCAGGCTGGACGCATGAATCACATTACAAACTATCGAAAGTGCTGGTGGATAAGATTGATGAGCTGATGGGCTGATTTGCTGTTGTGGTGATTTGCTGATTTGCTGATTTGTTGATTTGCTGATTTGCTGATGTGGTGATTTGCTGTTGTGGTGATTTGCTGATTTGCTGATGGGTAAAGAAGTTTACTTCAACTCTTAAACTCGTGAACCCATACGCCCAACCCACATCGATCAATTCCCCTCTCTCTTTGAATTTTGGCCTCACTCCGAAAAGTCAAAAACAAAGAAATGCCACTAAGGCTTTAAGTGCCACAAAGTGTTGATTATTAACATTAAAATCTTTGTGAATTCTTCGTGACTTGGTATCATTGTGGCAGAATAATACTTTTCGGAGTGGGTTCAATCTTTGAACCTGCCTTGCTGCGGTCCTGTCTGACGGCCAGGCAGGCAGCTGGCAGGTCTTGAATCTTTGAATCTTGAATCTTTGAATCTTGAGTCCCCTCCGAAAAGTCAAAAGATAAAGAATGCCACTAATACACAAGAAATTATGATTCTTAAAAATTTGAATATCAAGTGTTTAATGTTTTTCAATTTTCCTGATTTCGTATCTTAGTGTCGAAATGTTACTTTTCGGAGTAGGCTCAATCTTTGAATCTTTGAATCTTTGAATCTTGAATCTTTGAATCACTCCCAATTCAAAATCTTCTTAAAGTCATATTCTTCAGGATTTTCCAGGTATTTTTTGGCAGCTTCATAATCTTCTTCTGAAAGGTATTGCAAGCCGTTGTAGAAAACCATTTTGGCTTTTTCACCATCCATTTTTACCAGGCGGGGCTTAACTTTTCCAAATTCGTCGGCTACATCCTTCAAATAAAGCGGTGATGCGTCACCCGTAGGGTTCGAGGTAACCATAGCACCGGTTATGCCTTGGTCAAACAGCTCTTTTACGCCATATCCCAGCAAGCCGCAATACATCAAGTCGAATGCTGTGGGGCTAACACAACGCACCTCATAGCCAATCTCTACGGGACGGCTTTTGATATTCAGCTTGATTTCTTTTAGCTTGTGCTGCAACATCACGTTATATATATGTGCCTTGCTCACGTTGCCCAGCTCAGGATGCCCGTGTTCGTCATAAGTGAAATTTACACCAGAGCCTTCAATTTCTTCGTTAGTCATAAAATGAAAAACGCCTTCACTCACAATAGCTACGCCATATTCTATACCCAGCAATTTACGTTTCACCATAGAGGAAATGATGAGTCGGATAATTCTTTCGTAGGTGACAGGAACTTTATTAAACATTTCAGGAATAACAATCATGGGCAAATGGCAGGCAGCTCCAATGCCGAAAGCCAGATGACCGGCCTCGCGACCCATGGCAGAAACCACAAACCAGTTGCCGCTGGTACGCGCATCTTCATACACTGTTTGTGCTATTCTAACACCTTCATCTTTAGCAGAATAATAGCCAAAAGTAGGTGATCCTTCCGGTAATGGCAAGTCGTTGTCAATAGTTTTTGGAACGTGTATGTTTTGGATAGCAATCTTGTTATTGGCCAAATATTGTGAGATACGATTGGCAGTAGAAGCCGTGTCGTCGCCTCCAATGGTTACTAGCAATTTCACATTGTGTTCCAGAAAAAAGCTAGTCCTGAATTCACTGTCTTTTGGCTTATAACGGCTCATCCGAAGTGCTGATCCACCTTGCTTTTGAATGTCGTCGGCAAGCTTAAAATTAAAACAAACTATCTCTGGATTGTCAGCAAAAAGACTTTGGTAGCCGCCGTGAAGCCCAATAACTTTGTAACCCGACTTCAAAAACACTTTGGCTACTGTGCTGATAACGGTGTTAATTCCCGGAGCAGGTCCGCCACCGGCCAAAATAACTATAGATGCTTGCATATTGAAATATTTTGGGCAAAGATACAGTCTTACTTAATATCTCAAAAAAGTTGCGGTACTTGAAAATTTTTGCCAAAAACAACTTTTCGTGGTTTAAATCATATTTAATTATCATTGCATCAGTGAATTAAAGGTAGATTAGGTCAAAATATTTATTGAACAATCGGCCTTAAAATCAGTTTAATAGTATAGCTATTTTAGGTCTCTTCACTACTTTTTGGCCATAGCTGATGAAAAATATATATTTTTGTTAGCTCAGATTTACAATAAATAATTATTTACATGAGAATCAATTTTAAAAACTTTGCATTAGCCTCCTTGCTAATAATTGCCTTTGCTATGCCGGCAATGGCTCAATATGGGACTAACAAAGCAGCTCTTCAACAGTTAGCGCGTGAACAAAATCGCGAATGGAAGAAAATGGAAAAACGGGCACAGGATTATGCCCGCGAACACAACCTAGAAATTCGTCAGGAGCGAGAAGACGGAACTATTATTCAACTTGTTGACGTAGTTGATGGTCTGCCTGTATATTATAAAACTGACAACCTTGGTGCAGCCATAACCACCCGTGCCAATGAACTTTGGACAGGTGGCAGTGTCGGCGTTGTTATCGAAGGCGAAGGATACGACAAAGTGGGTATTTGGGATGGTGGAAAAGTGCGCAACACGCACCAAGAATTTAACCAAACAGGAAGCTCACGTATTATTTTAGGAGACAATGCCTCAACCTTGTCAGCGCACTCTACGCACGTTGCCGGTACCATCATCGCGGGTGGTGTCAAGAACAATGCGCATGGCATGGCACCTTTGGCACAGCTTAAAACTCACGACTGGAATAGTGTAGAAGGCGAAATGAGTAACGCCGCCGCTGCCGGAATGGAAATCTCTAATCACTCCTGGGGATATTCTTTAGGCTGGGATTACAATAATGGCAGTTGGAACTGGAATGGAAATAGTTCTATTTCTCCGGTTGAAGATTATAGTTTTGGTTTTTATAGCTCACAGGCCAGAACCTGGGATATTATTGCTAATAATGCACCCTATTTCCTTATGGTAAAATCGGCAGGCAACGACCGCGGCGAAGGCCCAAGCAATGCCGGGACTCCTGGTGTTCCTGAAAAAGATGGTGGAGCTGATGGTTACGATTGTATTGGCGGTGCTGGTAATGCTAAAAACACCCTTACCGTTGGTGCAGCCTATGAAGTACTCAATTATACCGGTCCTTCCAGTGTCTCTATCAGTAGCTTCAGCAGCTGGGGACCAACCGATGATGGCCGTGTCAAACCCGACGTAGTAGGAAAAGGCGTTGATGTTTATTCTTCCACATCTACAAGCAATACTTCTTATGGCTCGATGAGCGGCACCAGCATGTCGGGACCTAATGTTACCGGAACTTTAGTGCTTTTACAACAGCTTTATCAGGAAACACATGACGATCCGATGCGCGCCTCTACCCTTAAAGGCTTGGTAATTCATACCGCTGACGAAGCCGGTCAACATGAAGGGCCTGACTATATCTTTGGCTGGGGACTCGTAAACGCCGAACGTGCTGCTAACATCATTCTCGAAGATGGTGTGATGCAAAACTCAATTGACGAAGTGCTTTTGCCTGTTAATGGCGAATATGTGCGCGAAGTGACAGTTCCGGGTGGTAATCCATTACGGGTTACTATCAGCTGGACTGACCCACATGGAAATGTGCCACCGGCTTCCTTAAACCCGCGTGAACCAAGACTTATAAATGATCTCGACCTCAGAGTTGAGGACGAAGATGGAAATATTTTCTTCCCTTATATGCTCGATCCTGAAAACCCTTCAGCGGCGGCTACCACCAATACCAAAAATAATAGAGATAATGTGGAGATGGTGTATCTTGCTGATGCTCCAGCCGGAACTTATACTATACGGGTTGACCATGATGGTACTATGAGCAACGGACAGATTTTCTCAATCATCATCAGCGGTATTGATGAGTTTACTGGCCTTCCAGAGTGTTCTGCAGGTTTGTTAAATCCGCTCGATGGCTTTGATGACGCTTTCCTTAATGAGATCATCACCTGGAATCCAGCTGCTTTCTCATCAGGATACGATATTTATTTTGGAACAGATGGCGGTGGTACGACTGCGCCGACCAATATCATAAATGGCGAAACAACTCCTGATAATTTCTTCGTGCGTAACCTCATGCCTTCTACTACGTATTATTTGATGGTTCAGCCACGTAATAACCTCGGTGTGAACAATGACTGCAACATTATTTATAGTTTCACAACGATGGATGCTGAAACAGAATATCCTTATTTACAGGATGTTGAAGGCGCTGATCATCCGGCCATGCCAACACATTGGCAGTCTATGGATTATAGCAGCATGCATTGGAAAACAACCAATTTGATTGGCTACGAAAGTAATAAGGCTTTTGCCTGTTTTACGAGCAACGGACAGCCTGACGCTTTAAATAACTTCTTGATTAGTCCGCCTATGGCTGTTGAATTAGGGAAAGAATACATGGTGAGCTTCGCATACCGCAGCTTCTCGCCGGCTTCTCCGGAAGCACTCAGGCTAATTTGGGGCAATAATGCCGATACAACCGAAATGCTGACCAATGTTGCTTTCGATAACCCTGCCTTTAGCGATCCAAACTGGCTCTTGGGCAATGCGTTGATCATTCCTGAAACGGACGAACATATGTTCTTTGCTTTCCAGGCTTATACCGAAAACGGTATGGGAATGTTTGTTGATCAGGTAATGGTAGAAGACTGGGGTCCTGTTGGCGTTGCCGAATCAAACGAGCGCGAAGTGAAACTGCACTATACCGATGGCGTCCTTAACCTGGAATCAACACGCTTGTTTGAAAACATGAAAATATCGGTTACCAATGCCGCCGGACAGCTGATTATGGAAACAGCATTAAACAATGTACAAAACCAAAGCATCAACTTTACACCTGATGCCGGAGGCGTTTACCTGATTCAGTTGCAGGCCGAAAACCTGAATAAAACAGTAAGACTGTTTATCCAATAAGCAAGCCTTAAACACTAATAAAAGCCCTGAGTACACGTGATGTTCAGGGCTTTTTTTATTATATGTAAATTTAATTATTGAGCCTCCTCCGAAAAGTAATATTCTGCCACGAAGGGGTGCGAAAACACAAAGATTTCACGAGGCCTTTAATGTTGATAGTATACACATAGTGATTCACAGCGCCGTAGAGTCTTAGTGGTATTTTTTTGTTTTTGACTTTTTGGAGCGGGTTCATTATTTCAAACCTAAAAAGATACGTTATCCATCCCGCAAAGCGGCATCAATCAGCGGAATATCCAGCGATTTGACAACAATTTGCAATGTTGTACGACTGCGCTGTTCGAGTAAAATTTCATGTTTGCTCGTGATAGCGTCAGCCAGTTTCTGGTTGTAATGCCGAATCGTAAAAAGCGTCAGCCGGCTGTTATAACGGATAGAAAACTCAGCTTCCAATCCGTTGATCAGGCTTTCAAGCTTTTGGTTGTCTTCGTCAAAACAGACAGACAAACTAAGCGCAGAAGTTTGCATCACGTTGATATGAATACGTGTCTCAACAAAATATCCAAACAGCTTATGCAGAATATCTTCGTTCATAAACGAGAAATCGCGCGCGCTGATGCTCATCAAAATTTGCTGTTCTTTGATGATAAAAGAAGGCACTGGTCTGATGCTTTCGTCAGCATAGTCGATTAAGCTAGGTGTCAAATCCGGATTTAAAAACGACTGCACTTTCAGCCTAATTTTACCATTTTGCAGTGGTTTAATCGTTTTTGGATGAATCACCGTTGCGCCGTAATAGGCCAGTTCAATGGCTTCGGCGTAGGAAATATGATCAATTTTCTTGGTATGCGTAAGCCGTTTAGGATCAGCATTGAGCAAGCCCGGAACGTCTTTCCAGATGGTAACTTCGGTGGCGCCCAGGCAATAAGCGATGATGGCCGCTGAATAGTCAGAACCCTCACGGCCAAGCGTGGTGGTTTCGTGCTTTAGCGTGCCGCCAATAAACCCCTGCGTAATTAAAAAGCGACTGTTGCTATTTTCTGCGGCTAACTTTTGGATGCTTTCGCAGCTCTTTTCCCAGTTGACATTGGCCGCCCTATAGCAATTGTCGGTAAGGATTATTTTGCGGGCATCGATAAGCTTTGCCGGAAGCCCGTTCTGCATCAAATAGTAGCTGATAATCTCTGTTGAAAATAACTCGCCATAACCTACCGTAGCATCATAATGCTGGTCATAATCAAGTGTAATCATTTTAAGATTAGTATTTAACTGCTCAAAAAGTAATCCTAGCTTTTGGGTTAACGGCTTAAATGATGTTGTAGGAAATAGCTCGGCAGCAATGTTGAAATGAAATGCTTTGAGTTGCTCAAGCAAAACGTTTTTGAGCGCTTTTTGCTCTGCGCGGCTGGCATGCAACAGCTTTTCGAGTGCGTTGGTGGTTTTGCCCATGGCCGAAAAAACCAGCACAAGCTTATCATCTGAAAAACGCGATAGTATTTGGAGTAAGTTTTTTACGGCATCAGCATTTTTTACCGATGCGCCGCCAAACTTAAAAACTTTCTGAGGCATATACTTTTGATTAGGAATCAAAAAACAAAGGTACTATATTTGCGCAACGACAAAAACATGTTTGCGACTGCTTGATTATCAAGCTCGTCTAAATGAATAAAATTTCCGCAATCGTTTGAAATTCAATACCAATTAACACTAAAAATAACCTATGAAAACACTAGTAGAGTTTGTTTGGGAACAACAAGAAAACCTTAATTATGCTACCGGAGAATTCTCCCGGCTGTTAAATGACATCGGAATTGCCGCAAAAATTGTGAATAGAGATATCAATAGGGCCGGTTTGTCGAGTGTTTTGGGCTTTGAAGGAAGTGTAAATGTGCAAGGGGAAAGCCAGAAAAAGCTTGATGTGATAGCCAATAACGAGTTCATAAAAGCTTTACGCAGCGGCAAACAATGTGCTGCAATCATTTCAGAAGAAAATGAAGATGTGGTGCTTTTTGACGACGAAACTACCAGAAATGCTAAATACATTGTCGCCATTGATCCGCTTGACGGCTCGTCAAATATTGAGGTTAACGTGCCTATCGGTACAATTTTTGCCATTTACAAACGCAAATCTGTTGGCACAACGATCACCCGAGAAGATATTTTACAGGCCGGCGATGACCTGGTTTGTGGCGGTTATGTCATCTATGGATCATCGACGATGTTGGTTTATACCACCGGAAATGGTGTAAATGGTTTTACCTATGATCCTACCTGCGGCTTATTTATCCTGTCGCATGAAAACATGAAATTTGCTGAAGACGGCGGAATTTATTCTATCAATGAGGCCAATTACATCTACTTTCCTGCCGGCGTAAAAAAGTATATCAAATTCTGTCAAGAAGATGATCCTGCCACCAATCGTCCTTATACCACACGTTACATCGGTTCGCTGGTAGCCGATTTTCACCGCAACCTGATTAGAGGTGGCATTTATATTTATCCGGGAACCCTCAAAAATCCCTTAGGAAAACTGCGGCTGATGTATGAATGCGTGCCGATGGCTTTTATTGCCGAACAGGCTGGTGGCATGGCTTCCGATGGTTTTCAGCGTATCTTGGATATGCATCCAAAAGATATTCACCAGCGTTGTCCGCTTTTTATCGGTTCTAAAAACATGGTAGAAAAAGCAGAGAAGATGATGCACGAACACAGCCACGATTACGTGAAAATTTATGCCGCCGAAAAAAACTAATCGTAACTTATTTTGCGTATCAATGAAATGCCGTCGCGCAGCGGCAAAATTATTTGTTCAGTTTGTTTGTTATCCCGTGCCATAGCGTTAAACTGCCTTATGGCGCGGGTTTCCTCGTCAGTAATGGCTGGGTCAGCCACTTTTCCGCTCCACAAAACATTGTCTGCCAAGATAAAACCGCCAGGGTTCAGCTTCTCCAGCACCATCTCAAAATAGCGTGGGTAATTAATTTTGTCGGCATCAATAAAAACCAGATCGAACTTGTTCGCTAACTGCGGTATCAACGCGATGGCATCACCGATTATAAGCTCAACCTGCTGTGCCACGCCAGCCTTATTCAAATTGTCGTGAATCATATCTTCCAGCTCTTCATTATTTTCAAAGGTGATGATATGGCTTTCGCGGCTGAGTCCTCTGGCCATCGAAATGGTTGAATAGGCCGTGAAAGTGCCAATTTCAAGTACTTTTTTGGGTTGAAGCATGGCGCAAATCATTTCCAGAAACTTGCCCTGAAGCGGTCCGGAAATCATGCGCGGATACATCTGGGTGAGGTGTGTTTGCCGATAAATTTCATTTAAAACGTTATCCACTTTTGTGGAATGTGCGTCGATATACGCTTCTATTTTGCTGTCAATCATTGAAAACGGGTGTTAAAAACAACTTGTATATCCTGGGCTGCAATGTTGGTAAGCCTGAAAAAACTTTCGTTCAATGGATATTCTTTGCCCTCCAGCTCAAGAAGCTCAGGCCGAAAAACGACATAACCAATTTGCTCCGGATCAATACTTTCAAAAATCAGTTCGTATCTAATACTTTGGTTAACATTTATTTCTGTGAATAAAACCGGCTGCTCACGATACAGAAATTCGCCATTTTTACCCAGTAATCTCACCTGAAACCAGCTATGATTTATGCGTAAATTACTGTTATTTTTTAGCGAAAGAATCATCCTCGTCGACTGGTAATATTTCGAGATTTGCTCCACCGAAATCTGAAAAGTAGTGTCCAAACTCACTTTATGATCAATAGTTTCAGGCTTAATATCCATTGATTGCGTATTGGTTTTTACTTCTTGCTGGCCAATATCTGCAATCTCGGGTTTAAATTCCTGTGCGCGTAAAGCTGTGCTAAAAAGGATAAAAACGAAAGTCACAATTCCTACAATAGCCTTCTTGAAAATCAGGCTGTTAAACTCCATTAAAAGATAATTGCAGGCATTATTCTTCATGATTGTTTTTCTTTTCTAAATTCCCGGTATAAATCAAGGTGTTGAAATTATCGAAATCGAAAACCTCCTGTGCAACAGACAGAATTTTGGAAGCATCGATGTTCAAGATTTTCTCTGTAATCTGATTCATATCATCAACTTTGTCGAACAATAAATGGCTGCGTGCGATAGAAAGTGTTTCCGAAAGTCCTGATTCAAAGCCAATAGCAAGTTGACCGATCAGTTGTTGCTGAGCACGATGCAGTTGGAGGCTACCCAGTTTTTGAGTTTTCAGTTTGGATAATTCTTTGTAAACCAGCTTTAAGGCTTTCTCTGCCGAACGGGGATCAATGCCGAGATAAACCAGGAAAATTCCTGTGTCAGAATAGGCGGTATAGTGCGATTCGATATTGTAGGCAAAACCGTATTTTTCGCGAATATTGAGGTTTAGCCTGGAGTTGAGGCCGGGACCGCCCAAGATATTGTTGAGCAACAACATGCTGTGCTTGTCCGGATGTTTGCGGTCGAAACTGCTGTTGCCCAAAATGCAATGCGTAAGGTAGCTGTTTTTCTCTTTTTGAACAAAATTACTTTTCTTTACTTTGTTTACCAGCGTTTTAGGTGAATGTTTCCGCGCTTCCACCTGCCCAAAGTATTTGGCAGCTTTAAGCAAGAATTTCTCAAAAGAAATATCGCCTACCAAAGCCAAAACAATTTGGTCTGTGGCATAATTTTTCTTCATAAAACGAAAAAGATCATTCCTCGAAAAGGATTTCACGGTTTTTTCGGTACCTAATATAGGATGCCCGATGGGATGTCCGTTGAAAAGCTGGTCTTCAAATTCATCAAAAATTTCTTCGGCAGGATTATCGCGGTAGGCGTTAATTTCGTCAAGCACCACTTCTTTTTCTTTCTCCAGCTCATTGGCCGGAAAACTCGCCTGAAAAGCGATATCCGCCAGTAGCTCTATGCTGCGATCGGTATGTGCGTTTAAAAAGGAAGCGTGAAGGCAGGTTTCTTCCTTAGTGGTATATGCGTTGAGCTCGCCGCCCACATTTTCAAGGCGACTCAGCACATGGTAGGCTTTGCGTTTTTTGGTGCCTTTGAAAATCATATGCTCGATAAGATGCGCCAGTCCGTGCTCGTGGCTCAGCTCATCGCGAGAGCCAGTATTTACCATCAGTGCCAGGTGCGCGATCTGTCCCGCTTTCTGTCGGTGAATCAGCCGAATACCGTTTGGAAGTGTATGATAGTTGTAAGTTGATGTCATTATTTTGCTTTGTTGCCTGACGAATCAGGCTACAAAAGTAGGTATTCCGTTTTTATTGCAACGGAAGCTTTGTGTTTTGGGTTGAAATACATTTATTTAGTGGCAGAAAAGAAATTCATCTATTCGCCTCTTTTTTAACGCCCACTTTTAGTTATGAAATACTTCTGCTATTGAATAATGATTCGCTTCCATGTTACCGTATTGCTGTTTTGAACCTTAATTAAATAGGTGCCGGGCTTTATGCTACTGATATTCAGCAATATATTGGGAGCTGTCGTGCTGTTTTTTAGCAAGATTCTCCCGTTCAAATCGCGTATTTCAAGCCATGTATTTTGATGTTTAAATTCCTCGGGCAGCTCGATATTTAAATGGGTTTTTGCCGGATTGGGGTAAATTTGCAGTGATATTTCTTTCAAATCTTCGGTTCCTGTATATAAATAACAGGATTCGTAATACGGATTCCTATAAATAAGCTCCCCGTCCTCCGACATACATAAGAACCAGCACCATCCACCTGCCATCGTGGCAGAACCGCTAAAGCAAACACCTTTGTTGCTCCCTATTCCGTCAATCCATGTTTCGGTATATTCCTGATATTCAGCTGAAAGCCAGTATTTGATGCGCATAGTCCCGTTTATTTCAATTTCGCCTATTGAATCAACTATCAGCGGGACATATTCACCACTCCAACCAACTTCCAGGGTGTCTCCCTGACTGGCTGATAGGTCGTACATCAGCATGTCAGGCGAAACAGCATCTTCCTTTAGCCAAACTTTTTTGTTCTCTTCTCTCATAAAATACCTGAAATTCCAGTCAAATGATGTTTCTTCAGAAGATCGGTAGAGCTTGTGGTAAGTCTTGTTATTAAGCGTTGTATCTCCAATAAACTGATAAGACAGGGTGGTATAAGTTGTGTCCCACGGAAAGCTTCCATTTAAAATAACAGATAACACCTCCCATGATTTACCCTCCTGAACAAGGCTGTAATTGTTTTGACCAAACCCTGCTGCTGAGCAGAGCACGAAAATCAAGTAAATAATTGTCTTTTTCATTTTAATTGGTTTTAAGTTGATTTCATTTATCATTGCCGAAAGTATCGTGAATAAAAAGTGATTGATATAAACTTGGTGTTTGTGCGGTTATCGTACTGTAAATCAGCTTAGAATACTTAAATAACAGGAAGGTATTTTTCACGGTAGTCAGATTTTGGTAGCTAAACCCTGATTTGTGAGTCAAATTTGATAAATTGCTCTCGTTTATTAAAATAACGATAGCCGCTAAGATACGGCCTTTTGCTTTTATTGACAAGGATAAGCCGTTGAAATTTAAGCATCTAAAATGAGTTAAACCCTTTTGTTTCAAAAAAATAGTTTTATGTTAAGTTTTGATATTGTAAAACCCTTGCTGATTATCGACAAAGCTAAAGCACTCGCGAATATCCAACGCATGCAAGCCAAAGCAGCAACTCATAGTGTCGTTTTCCGACCGCATTTCAAAACCCACCAATCGGGTGTGGTGGGGGAGTGGTTTCGGCAGGCGGGTGTGGATAAAATTACCGTTTCGTCCGTTAGTATGGCGCACTATTTTGCAGACCACGGTTGGGATGATATCCTGATTGCCTTTCCGGTTAATTTACTGGAAATCAAACAAATAAACCGACTTGCTTCACGGATTGATTTACAACTTCTGCTGGAAGATACAGCTGTCGCAAACCAGCTCAATGAACTGCTGGAACATCCGGTGGGCATTTACATCAAATTGGACGTGGGAGCGCATCGCACGGGTATTCCGATGGAAAATGAGCGTCAAGTTTTGGAATTGGCAGCGGAGATTACAAAACTTGACAAGCTCAAACGAAAAGGGCTGCTTGCTCATGCCGGACAGTTTTACCACAATCCGGGTGGCATCACGGCAATGCAATCGGATGTCAATACGATTAGTAAACAGTTAGGCAGGCTTAAACAGCAAATCGGTGACGAAAAGCTGCTGCTAAGCTGGGGCGATACGCCTTCGTGCTCCATGCTGGAAAGCCTGCCGGATTTTGATGAATGGCGACCCGGGAATTTCGTGTATTACGATCTGATGCAATACCATATTGGTGCCTGTCAGCTCAATGATATTGCTGTGGCAGTGGCTTGTCCGGTTGTGGCAATTCATCCCGAACGCAACGAAATGCTGGTTTATGGTGGCGCAGTTCACTTCTCTAAGGAATTTATTGCTGCCGACCAGAATTTCCGGCTCTACGGCTTTTTGGTAAAATTTACCGAAAATGGCTGGTCTGATCCAATTCCCGGAGCCTGGTTATCAGGGCTTTCTCAAGAGCATGGCGTTGTGAAACTTCCTGTGGTTCTTGCACAGCAGTTTAAACCGGGCGAGGTGGTAGGCGTTTTGCCGGTTCATTCCTGCTTAACCGTTGATGCTGTTGGTATTCAATATACTACGGAAGGAGAATTGGTGCCAAAAATAAATTTTGCATAAGACTAAAATGCTGCTGCAATAATTTAACTGAAAGGTTGGTTTATTATTGAATTATCGTTGACAAGCCTAACCGTAATTTGGCAGAAACCTTACCTTTGTAGCCTCGCTGAACAAGAATATATTCATGAGTAAAAATATTTTCCTTTTATTTGTCGCTATTTTGTTGGGTTATACGCAGTTGCAGGCACAGAAACGTGTTTCCGACACCACTGTTTCGGCAGTCATGTTTCAGGCTACTTACGCCTTTCAAATGCCCGGTGGCGATCTCACTACCTACTTTGGAAACAACTCCACCATTGGCGGTGGCTTAAGCTATAAAACCAATAAAAACTGGATGTTTGGTGCTTTCGGTCATTTTATTTTCGGCGATCAGGTAGACGGCAGGACCGAGATACTTAGCCTGATCAGCACCAGCGAGGGCGAAGTGATCGACGGAAACGGCCTATACACCAGCCTGGCACTATATGAGCGTGGATTTCACCTGCAATTTAAAGCGGGTAAGTTGTTTAACATCTTAGCGCCCAACCCTAATTCAGGCTTTTTTGTGCAGGCCGGGCTGGGTTACCTCTTGCACCGCATCCGCATCGAAACCCAGTTTGGAACCGCTCCACAGCTGATGGATGACTACGCGCTGGGCTACGACCGTATGCGTGGCGGAATGGCGTTTTCGGGCGAGTTTGGCTACCTGCTGATGAGCAATGCACGTGCTTTGAATTTTAGCGTTTCACTCGAATTTACGCAAGCCTCTACAAAAGCTTTACGCGACTACGACTTCGTGCTGATGGGAAAAGATACCCAAACTTATACAGATCAATACTTTGGCATTCGTTTTAGCTGGATGATTCCCACCTACAAACGCGCGCCACAGGCCTTCTACTACAATTGATGTAATGCGTCCGTTTTATACCCTCGGCATACAAATTTATTCTTTGGCAGTGCGTCTTGCTGCGCTATGGAATCCCAAAGCGAAGCAATGGATCGAAGGTCGCAAAAACTGGCAAAAGCAACTACCGGAAATCAGTGCTAACGACCATTATATTTGGTTTCACGCCTCTTCGTTGGGTGAATTTGAGCAAGGTCGTCCACTTATAGAATCCATAAAAACGGCTTTCCCTTCCTATAAAATTTTGCTCACTTTTTTTTCGCCATCGGGCTACGAAATCCGAAAAAATTATGAGCTGGCCGATAAAATAATGTATTTGCCTGCCGATACTTGCCGAAATGCGCGTCTTTTGGTTGATCACTTCAAGTTTAAAACCGTGTTTTTCATTAAATATGAATTTTGGTTTAACTATATCAATGCGCTTTCAAAAGTAGGAATCCCGCTATATTTTATTGCGGTGAGATTTCGGGCTGACCAGCATTTTTTTAAAGGCTATGGAAGTTGGTTTCGTAAGCATTTACGGCAGGTGGAACATTTTTTTGCTCAGGATGAAAACTCAAAAAAATTGCTCAGTAATATTGGAATAAATGAGGTTACTGTTAACGGAGATCCCCGGTTCGACCGGGTGGCAGAAATCGCAAAACAAGCTGCGAAATTCCCGGAGGTAGAAAAGTTTATTGGTAACAGAAAAGCCTTGATAGCAGGCAGCAGCTGGCCTCCCGATGAGCAATTGCTAATTCCGTTTTTAGCTGATTTGCCCGCTGATTATTGTTTAATTATTGCACCACATGATGTGAGTAAATCGCATATTAAACAGATCGAAATTTCCTTGCCCGAAAAAGCGCAATTGTACAGCAATTTCGCTAATCCAATTGCTTCACGCATTTTGATTATTGATAAAATTGGGATACTCTCGCAACTCTATCAATACGCCCGGATCGCCTATATCGGTGGTGGATTTGGCAAGGCGATTCACAATATTCAGGAAGCGGTTACTTTTGGCGTGCCGGTGCTTATTGGGCCGAACCACAAACAGTTTAACGAAGCCGTGGATTTGGTGAATCTCGGCGGTGCTTTTAGCATCAGCAATGCAGCTGAACTCAAAAATCAATTGCTGAAACTGATAAACGACGAGCAATACCACCAGCAAGCGGCATCCGTCTGCAAAAAATATGTTGACGACCAATTGGGTGCTACGGCCAAAATGATGGATTATCTGCTATTGCGCTGGAGATAAATTGTCACTAAAGCTCCGGCACACTTATGTTTTGTAAATTTGTCGTCAATTTCACATTAAACAATACACACCATGGCCTTATCCATACAACATATTGCGCAAAGCAATACCTCCGACAGACTTTTACTCATCGAGAAAAGCGATCCGCTTGATGCCCTTCAGCTGAATCAGGAAGTGCTGAATTTCGTTAAAAACCAGAAAGATAAACTCAAAAAGGAACTTGTCGAACTCAATCAGTATGACGGACTGAAGTACCTGCTTTTTTACGACAAAGAGCTGGACGAAGCCAAACGGCTGGAATGGTGTCGTAAAAATGGCGCAAAAATCAATAAATCTGCTAATAGCAATGGAATAGTTACGCTAGTTCTGGAGGCAAAAACGGAGGCTTCATCCGAAATTTTTGCCGTGGCCGAAGGACTTGCGTTGGCCAACTATCAGTTTCATAAATACCGTAAAGATGCTGTTGAAAAGAAAAACAGCCTGCAAAAACTGGAGATGCTGGTAGCAAAACTGGATCAAAAAAAACTGGAACACCTGAATATAGCCATCGAAGCCAATTGTTGGGCACGCGACCTGGTAAACGAACCACTCAACAAGCTTAGTGCGGTTGATCTGGCTGAACAAATCAGTGCCAAATTCAGGACTGTTGGCGGTAAAGCGGAGGTTTTCAACAAACAAAAAATCGAAGCACTGAAAATGGGTGGCTTGCTTGCTGTAAACAAAGGCAGCATCGACCCGCCAACCTTCACGGTTTTGGAATGGAAACCCGAAAACGTCAAAAACAGCAAGCCCATCGTGCTTGTTGGCAAAGGCGTGGTGTACGATACCGGCGGCCTCAGCCTGAAACCCTCGAACGCCATGGATACCATGAAATGCGATATGGGCGGTGCGGCTACTGTCGCGGCTTCTATCTTTGCTGTGGCAGGCGCCAAATTACCGCTCCACGTGATTGCCCTGGTGCCGGCAACCGACAACCGTCCTGATGGCAACGCATACGTGCCGGGCGATGTGATTAGCATGTTCGATGGAACAACAGTAGAAGTGCTGAACACAGATGCTGAGGGAAGACTAATTCTGGCAGATGCCTTGACTTACGCGAAAAAATTCGAACCGGAAGTCGTGTTTAATTTCGCAACGCTAACGGGTTCAGCAGCTCGTGCCATCGGCTCGCAAGGCATTGTAGCGATGGAAGTTAAAGCAGCCGATATGTTTTGTGATTTGGCCAAAAGCGGCAACTTAGTGCATGAGCGGCTTGTGAAATTTCCAATGTGGGAGGAATATAGAGAGCAGCTCAAGTCAGAAATTGCTGATTTGAAAAATATCGGCGGTCCCGAAGGAGGTGCCATCACCGCCGGGAAATTCCTGGAACATTTTACCGATTATCCGTTTGTGCATTTCGATATCGCCGGCCCTGCCTTTATCGATAAGCGAGACAGCTACCGTGGAATTGGCGGCACAGGAATCGGTGTAAGGCTGATGTTTCATTACCTCAATGAATGGGCTAATAAGCTGTAAAACAGCAGTTAACTCAAATCAATCAAGCTGATAAAATCCAGGTAGTGCGGCGCATCAATGCCGAAAGTTTCTACCGAGCGTCCCATAATTTTATAGGTGCTTTTCTGGCCTGAAATCTTTGAAAAATGCAGCTCAAAGAGTTTGTCATTTTCGTCATAGTATTGAATCATTGCCAGGTTTTCATTCAAATCAGAATGGAGTTTGTGATGGCAAACCGGACAATAGAACTCGTATTTTTCGCCTTCTATTACTTCAACATCAGGATGTACAACGATTTCGTAATGGCCAATCTCGGGATTCATCAGCAGTAAAAATCCCTCCGAAATCGAATCAGACAAAGCATGTCGGGCAGTAAAAATCAGCTTATTTTCCAGCAACAAAGGGCTGTTGCAATGTGGACAGGAGTAATTTGTTTTCATGATAGTTTCGTTTTTAATTTAGTTGTGCTAAAGTTACATCAAATTTCAAATTAAATCAAGTTTTGAGCAATGGCTTGTGGTTTAATTTTTTAGCATCTGCAATAACCTCAACTCTTTTAAAGGCTTTGAGCGAAGCAGTGGCTGTTGGGCAATGGATAATATTTTCTATATTTGAAGGCAGTATAAAAACAGCCTGGCCTATGAGAAAGCCAGTGAATAGATTAGCGAGGGATCTCATCTCGAGCAAAGCATGCCGGGGATAGGTTGGGATGAGATTAGGGGATGAAAGGCAGGAAGGAGAGATTTATACGTGGAATTCTAAAAACTAAAAGAGAAAAATACGTTATACTACAGATAGACAGACAAAAAGAAAATAAAATGAAAGCACTAATTATTTTTAATCGCGAGCCGTATGATAACACGGACGTAACCTGGAACGGACTTCGGCTTGCTGAAACGCTTAGGAAAAACGGACAAGAGGTGAGAGTTTTTCTAATGAATGATGCTGTTGATATGGCAAGAGATGCTTGTAAACCACCGCAGGGCTACGACCAGGATTTATCGCAAATGCTGAAAGACCTGATTGTGAATGGTGTTCAGGTGAAAGTATGCGGGACCTGCATGACACGTTGCGGGATTTATAAAAACCATCCCTATTTTGAGGGGGCAGAAAAATCAACTATGGGTGCATTGGCGGAGTGGGTAACGGATAGCGATAAGGTTTTGACATTCTAAACTAAGAAAAGTCCGTTTGATAAATAAACTGACGAACACGAGACTTGGTTTGGAGGAGACAAAAGTGTTTCCCAACCGGATTTGCGATAGGATTATTTCCTTGTCTTTTGATAAGTTTATCTGTATTGTATTTTGATTCCGAACTTATCAATAGTAAAGAATAAAAACGTTTGCAACACAATATTTTATTGATGATACTAGCCGGTTAACATAGGTGTTGACCTATTTCCGATTCGGACATAATTTATTAATGCAGTTGGTCAACAAACGAAGTTTATTTTCAAAATAACGAGGGAAATTCATCTAAAATCAAATCTTTGTCTGAGGATTTATAGCTAATAATAGCGTACTTTTGAAAAAGGAAATAAAAAGGACGTTTGGCATACATAATCCGCTCAAAATGATAGATTAAGATGTCATTTCGAGTTGTGTATAAACAAGTTTTCCGGGATAAAATAATTTCATTATGAACAGTATGTATCGTTTAAAGCGGATTGGATTATTAGTGGTAGGAATACTAATTTTTCAATGCGGTTTTTCTCAAGAAAATTTCAAGTCAGGTTATGTAATAAAAAACACCTCCGACACAACATTCGGATGGGTTGACCATAGAGATTGGAGAAGCAATCCAGTCGCGATTAGGTTTAAAACAAAGCTTGAAAATGAGGTGATTTCCTATAGACCGGCTGATATAACTGAATTTAGGGTTGAGGATGAAATTTATAAGAGTGGTGTTATAGTTACGGAAGTTTCTCCGAGAAATTTGGGTGATCTTGAAGAAGGCGGTCAACTTAACACAAAAATTGAAACTGCTTTTGTGCAAACACTTTTTAAAGGCGAAAAGAGTTTGTATTATTTTATCAGTCCAACCGGCAGCGAGAATTTTTATATTAAACAAGATACTGGATTTGAATTACTTGTATATAAAAAATATAAAATGCATATTCCTCGGGATGATAAAACCCTTATACTCGAGAATAAGAAATATGTTGGTCAGTTGATTTTATATCTTAATGACTGTCAAACAATTAGACCAAAACTTGAAAATACTTCATACAATAAATCAAGTCTGATAAAAGCCTTTCAACACTATTATGATTGTACATTAACAGCTGCTTCTTTTCAAAGAAAAACACAAAAGCTAAAATTTGATGTCGGCGTATTGGCGGGCGTTTCCTTAACATCTTTGGAGTTCAATAGTGGTGGTGAATTTCCTTATCTTATTAATGCGGATTATAATTCATCAATTAATCTTAGTGCTGGCCTTTTTTTCGATATAATATTGCCGGTGACTAAAGGAAGATGGTCGATTAACAATGAACTTCTCTTCTCATCCTATAAAGTTGAGGGTAGTTATACCGATTTCAAGCATGCAGATTATTATTCCATAACAGACACGGAGATTGGTTATTCATATTTGAAACTCAATACTTTACTTCGTTATAAACATCCGGTTGGTAAGGCGTTTCTGTTTTATAACTTGGGAATGTCAAACGGAGTGGCTTTAAGTGAGACAAACTATAAATTGAAAGAATCAAAATTTCATTCAACGGAAGAACTTGTTGAGGACTTGGCTATGGATGAAACCCGAAAATATGAGCGAGGCTTTGTTTTGGGAGCCGGTGTAAAATATACCAGATTTTCGTGTGAGATGAGGGTTGAAACGGGCAATGGGATGTCGAATTACGTATTGTTAAATGCTTCAGCAAAAAGGCTTTATCTGTTATTCAGCTATAAACTCTGAAAGTAGGGCATAGAATAAATGGACTTATCGCGCTAAGTAAAAAGACCGAATTTCTTTGTGAAAAAACATAAAATAAATTTGGTTTGTGTTAACTTCGTGGTATGCCAAGAGAAATTACATTTAAGTCTCCATCTAAATTTGTGAAAGTTTAGCAATTTTATGCTGGAATTAAACATGAAAATCCTGAATTGGGAATAAAAACAAAGTTAGACCTGATTCGAGGGCTGATTATTGATGATTACATTATCTTTTACGAGATACTTGAAGACGGAATAATAATCCTGAAAGTGTGGGATTGTAGCCAGAATCCCGACAAACTAAATATTCTTAGATAGACAACAGCTAACCACCATAAACAAACAACCCTCAAGTTTTTGTGTTGGAATAAAGCACGCAATTCATTTACAACACCAAAACAAACCACTCAGCATTCTATCAGACAGGAAATCCTTATATTTGTGATATTATAGAATAAAAGTAACACAGTAAAAATAAATTTTCAAAAAGCTCCACGCTGGCTATCGGGAGCAAATGCCTGGGCTATTTTCAAAACACAAATCCAAATTTTATGAATATCAAAAATTATTTCCGTTTATTTTCCATCAATCTAATCCTTTTACTTTTTGTGTTTTTGGCTTCCTGCCAGAAACAAACGCGGCAAACCATCCTGAAGTCGCCTGATCAAAAGCTTTCTATAGCGCTGATTTCAGTTGAAAATGGGAAACTGGCCTATACCTTGAAGTATAAATCGGAGCTGCTTATCGACACCTCTTTCGTGGGTTTTGAGTTTAAAGACCAGCCGCCGCTTGACAAAAACCTTGAAATTGTAAATGTATCCGGTTCCACCACCGACGAAAGCTGGGAAATGCCTTGGGGCGAACAGCGTGAAGTGCGGAATCATTACAACAGCTTGATTGTTGAAATTCGGGAAACCGTAGCACCCAAGCGTGAATTTCAGATGGAGTTTAAGCTCTATAATGATGGCCTCGGGTTTCGGTATAATTTTTCCAATATCCCTGAAAATCAAGAAACTATCATCATGGATGAAAGCACTCATTTCAAGCTTACCGGAGATCATCAGGCCTGGTGGATTCCGGGCGATTGGGATATTTACGAACACCTGTATCACCATAGCCGATTGAGCGAAATTGATGCCACCGCTTTGCAAAATCACAACGACCTGGCGCAAACGTATATTCCCGAAAATGCGGTAAATACGCCTGTTACAATGAAGACAGATGCTGGTATTTACTTGAGTTTTCACGAAGCCAACCTCACCGATTATGCCGGCATGACGATTAAAATTGACACAGAAAATTTCAATTTGGTCAGCGAGTTGGTTGGCTCCGACCGCTTGGGCTATAAAGTGAAACGTGTTGGGTCTTTTCATACGCCTTGGCGCACGGTTCAAGTAAGCGAAACAGCCGGAGGATTAATCGAATCGAATCTTATCGTAAACCTCAACGAACCCAACAAGCTGGGCGATATCAGCTGGTTTGAGCCTACAAAATATGTGGGAATCTGGTGGGACATGCACCTCGGCACAAAAACCTGGGACTATGCCAGCACCCAGGATATGAACCGGCATTCAGGAGAAAAGCCACACGGAAAGCACGGCGCAACTACCGAATATGCCAAAGAACTGATAGATTTTGCTTCCGAAAATAATATTCATGGTATTTTGGTTGAAGGCTGGAATACCGGCTGGGAACACTGGATTGGCTTTGAAGACAGGGAAGGTGTTTTCGATTTCGTAACGCCTTATCCCGATTATGATTTGAAAGAAGTGGTGCGCTACGGCAAATCTAAAGGTGTGGAATTGATTATGCACCACGAAACCTCTGCCGCGCCACGTACCTACGATCAGCAACTCGACACCGCTTTCCGTTTGATGCATTCGCTGGGAATCCATTCGGTGAAAACCGGTTATGTCGGTAAAATTATTCCTAAAGGCGAATATCACCATGGCCAGTGGATGGTAAATCATTACCGTCGCGTGCTGGAAACGGCAGCCAAATACGATATTGCCATCAATGCCCATGAGCCGATTAAGGCCACCGGAATCAGAAGAACTTTGCCCAACGCCATCTCTCGTGAAGGCCTGCGCGGCCAAGAATTTAACGCATGGGCTTCGGATGGAGGAAATCCGCCAAACCACCTGCCAACAGTAGCTTTTACCCGAATGCTTAGTGGCCCGATAGATTATACGCCGGGAATCTTTAACATCAAGTTAGAACCGTATAAGCCAAATAACCAAGTGAATACAACTTTAGCGCAGCAATTGGCACTTTATGTAATCATTAACAGCCCGATACAGATGGTTCCGGATTTGATGGACGCCTACAAAGGTCATCCTGCTTTTCAGTTTATCAGGGATGTGGCTGTGAATTGGGAGCAAACAAAGGTGTTAAACGGCGAAGTGGGCGAGTTTGTTACGATTGCGCGTCAGGACAGAGATTCTGACAATTGGTTTTTGGGTGCCATCACCAATGAGGATGCCCGCGAAATTGAAGTGGATTTGGATTTCCTGGAAGCAGGAAAAACCTACACCGCCCGTCTGTACCTGGATGCCGAAGATGCGCATTGGAATAATAATCCTACAGCTTATATAATTGTAAACAAGGAAGTTGAAAAAGGAGAAACCCTCAAGCTAAAGCTGGCAGCAGGCGGTGGAGCAGCGGTGAGTTTTATGCTTGTTGAATAGCGTTCGGGATTGATTTGTTGTGTCTTTGTCAGCATCTTTTTCAGGTTATTCCCTGCAAGGCAAAGATTGTATTGTGATGTATTTAATCGAAACTGTTTTTTAGCCTGCATTATTCAAACGTTTAGTTTAATGCAGCTTAGTGTTTTCTTAGAGTAAGCCAATAATAAGTGGGTGTTTTGTGATTATTTTCATAAAATACCCACTTAATTTGTGAAAAGAAGGTTTATCTAGTGCCGAACAGGATTTTATTTTACAATATGAAAATGAAATAATTCCGGTTGAAGTTAAAAGTGATGAAAATGTTAAAAGCCGCAGCATGAATGCGTTTCAGCAGAAATACCAGCCAGGTTTGTGCTTGCGTTATTCACTGAAAAATTTACAATACAGAGAAGGACTCTAAAATACACCTCATTTTTTGTCGGATTATACACATCAGCTCATCGCCATGACGAAAGATTTTGTGGAGGAATAAAAGCAAGATTTGAGACACGACTTGCCAATAAAGAAAAGAATGTTGGACGAACCCAAACACTTATCAAGTTGTAAATAAGTCGTTTAGCAAACGAGAAACCCTCAAGCTGAAACTGGCGCCAGGCGGCGGAGCAGCAGTGAGTTTTAGGGTTAAACTATAGTTTAGCTTGATCCAAAAAGCAGATAATTTCGGATTGGCTTAAAACACTAACTTTGCGATTAAAATAGAGGATATTATGGCAGTTCTTATAAAAAATAAATCCAACACAGATCGCATCATTTTGGGTATTTCGCACGGCGATATCAATGGCATCAGCTATGAAGTATTATTGAAAACTTTCACCGATTTGCGACTGCTCGACTTGTTTACACCGGTTATCTATGGTCATTCAAAAGTAGCTTCTTATTATAAGAAATACCTGAATTATAACGACATACAGTTCAATCTGATAAAAGATGCCGATCAGGCGCATCCCAAAAGGATCAATATCATAAACTGTACTGAAAATGATTTGAAAATTGATGTTGGACAGTCCACTTCAATTGCCGGAGAAGCAGCCTTTGAAGCGATCGAAATGGCCATGTCTGACTTCAAAAAAGGCAAAATTCATGCACTGGTAACCTTACCTATCAACAAACAAAATATCCAATCCGATGTTTTTAGCTTCCCCGGTCATACCGAATATCTGAGCTCACAATTTGATAAACAAGAACCACTTATGTTGATGGTTTGGAATGACTTGCGTGTAGGAACACTTACCGGTCATATTCCGTTAAAAGAGGTGCCGGGCAAGATTACGGAAGGGTTAATTAACACTAAAATCAAACTTCTCAACCAAAGCCTTATCCGTGATTTTGGCATTGCGAAACCAAAAATCGCTGTGCTGGGATTGAATCCACATGCCGGCGATGGAGGCTTGCTGGGCAGTGAAGAAAAAACGGTCATAATGCCTGCATTGGAAAAGCTCAGGCAAAATAAAATCCTTGTTTTTGGTCCTTTTCCGGCTGATGGATTTTTTGGTTCAGGTGCCTGGAAGAAATATGATGGCGTGATGGGAATGTATCACGATCAAGCACTTGCGCCTTTTAAAAGTATTGCTTTTGAAGGCGGTGTAAACTTCACCGCAGGACTACCAATCGTGAGAACCTCCCCGGCGCATGGTACGGCTTTTGAAATTGCGGGCCAAAATATTGCTTCCGAAGATTCTTTCAGAGAAGCTTTGTATCTGGCGCTGGATGTGTTTCGCAACAGGACTGAATTTGCTGAAAATACAGCTGATTCTTTACCTTCATTTCAAAACAATAAAACCTAAGGTGTTTGTATGATTCACCAAAACTACCTTGTTTCTGAGTTGGTTGACATCGTAAACGGAAAATTGCTTTCGGAAAAAGGTGATAATTGTATAGTTAGAGATATTATTATCGACAGTCGACAGTTTATAACGGCTGAAAACTGTATGTTTATCGCACTCTTGAGCAACCGCAACGACGGCCACAACTATATGCAGCAGCTGTATGCTAAAGGGCTGCGCGTCTTTATGGTTAGCCATACCAATTTTCTAAAAGAAGATATGGCGAACGCCGTTTTTATATTGGTTGACAATACTTTAACGGCGCTTCAGCAACTTGCTGCCCATCACCGCAAACAGTTTGATATTCCTGTGATCGGTATCACCGGAAGCAACGGAAAAACAATTGTTAAAGAATGGCTTTTTCAATTATTAAGCCCGGACCGTACCATTATCAGAAGTCCGAAAAGCTATAACTCGCAGATTGGAGTGCCACTTTCTGTTTGGCAAATGGATGAACAACACCAACTTGCTATTTTTGAAGCTGGTATTTCTGAGCCTGAAGAAATGGCAAAGCTGCAACAGATTGTCAAGCCTACTATTGGATTATTCACCAATATAGGGCAAGCACATGGCGAGAATTTTATTCAGATAAATCAAAAAGTCGGTGAAAAGTTAAAACTTTTTACCAAAGTGAACACGCTCGTGTATTGTGCAGATCATGCTGATATTCAATCGGTAATCATCAAGTCGGAATTGCTGCAAAGCATTCAGGCCTTTAGTTGGAGTAGGAAAAATCCTGCTGATTTACAAATTACCGAAATTAAAAAGTCGGTGAAAAATTGTATTATCGAAGGGATTTATAAAACTAATAAAGCCACGATTACTATTCCGTTTTGTGATGAGGCCTCTATCGAAAATGCCATACACTGTTGGGCAATGATGCTGGTGCTTGGCGTGGGTCAGGCTACCATTAGCAAGCGTATGGAACTGTTGGCGCCGATCGCGATGCGGCTGGAGCTGAAGGCAGGCGTGAACAACTGTACCATTATCAACGATAGCTACAACTCCGATGTGAATTCGCTGGCTATTGCGTTGGATTTTATGAACCAACAGCAGCAGCACCCGCGCAAAACACTGATCCTTTCTGATATTTTGCAAAGCGGACGTAATGAGTTGGATTTGTATAGCTTTATCGCTCAAATGGTCGAAGCTAAAAAGATTGACAGACTGATTGGTATTGGACCGGCTATCAGCCGTCAGGCAGATCGGTTTTCGATGGAGAAAATTTTCTTCCAGTCGACAGATGATTTTCTGACTCATTTTTCTTTTGCCTCACTCAGTAATCAAACTGTTTTACTGAAAGGTGCCCGGGTTTTTGAGTTTGAACAAATCAGCAATCAATTACAGGAAAAAGCACATGAAACCGTACTTGAAATCAACCTGAATCACCTGATTCATAACCTGAATTACTTTCGCACCAAAGTCAAAAAATCTACCAAACTAATGGCGATGGTCAAGGCGTTCAGCTATGGAAGTGGTAGTTTTGAGGTGGCCAATGTATTGCAGTTTCACCAAATAGATTACTTGGCTGTTGCTTACGCGGATGAGGGCGTCGAGCTGCGCAAGGCTGGAATAAACCTGCCAATCATGGTGATGAGTCCCGAAGAAAACAGCTTCGCTGCGATGATAAAACATCAGCTCGAACCCGAAGTTTTTAGCTTCAGGACGCTGGATTTACTCGAAGAAACCATTCGCCAAACCGCCTTGCCGCCCAATAAACCCGTCAGGATTCATATAAAACTGGATACAGGCATGCATCGGTTGGGTTTCTGCCCTGATCAGATTGCGGAATTATTGGTGAGAATTCAACAAAATCCGATGTTGATGGTGAAGTCTGTTTTCTCACACCTCGCTGCCAGCGATAAACCCGAACATGACGATTTTACACGCCGGCAGATTGCTTTATTTGATGAGTTAAGCCTCAAAATTACCAATGTGATTTCGTATCCGATTATGCGTCACATACTTAATACCGGTGGTGTGATGCGTTTTCCGCAAGCGCAATTTGATATGGTACGTTTGGGAATTGGGCTTTATGGTGTGCCGCAAACCCACGAAGAAGCTGATAAATTGGAAACCGTACTTTCGCTTAAATCAATTATCTCACAGATAAAAAGGGTTAAAAGCGGCGAAAGTATTGGTTACAACAGAAGTACTTTACTTAGCGAGCCAACTACAATCGGCATTGTTCCGGTAGGTTACGCCGATGGTTTGCCACGCGTTTTAAGCAACGGGAAAGGACAGCTGTGGGTTGACGGAGAAAAAGCGCCGATTATTGGCGATGTTTGCATGGATATGTGCATGATAAACCTCAACGGAATTAAGGCGGCGGAAGGCGATACCGTGATTGTATTTGATGATGCGCCTAAGCTTTCTGCGCTGGCAAAACTTTCTCAAACAATTCCTTACGAATTATTGACACGTATCTCACGCAGGGTGAAAAGAGTTTATTTTCAGGAATAGTTAACCGACTTTCTGCACTACAACAATCCGATATTCCCAGAGTTTTTCTTTCAGGGCCAGAAACTGAAACTTGCCTGATAAATAATGGTGCTTGGCAAAACGTGAGGTGTTGTGGGTGAGATTGTAGAGTATAGAAGGCAGTGCACCAATCAGATACGCCCAATACATTCGGCGTGATGATTGGTAAATCTGTGCAGTAAAATCTTTATTCTCAACCAGCGTAAAACCATTTCTTTGTAGTGCTTTTCTAAAAGCCGTGATTTCGTTAAACTGCGAAATAGCCCAGGTTTCGCCCCAGCTTTTCATCAGCAATTGCTCATCGGCTGTGCCTTTTTCTGTTAGAAAATAATCGCTCAGCACAATTTTCCCGCCGGGTTTTAGCAAGCGATGTGCTTCGGCCAGAAACGTATCCTTATCATTGGCATAGCACAAGCTTTCGCAGGCCCAAATCAGGTCGAAACTGTTATTTTCAAAAGGAGTTTCGTTGTAGTTGGCTACCTGGAAATGGGTGAGTTTTTGCAAGTTTAGCTTTTCAGATAAACCTTTGGCCAGCTGCACCTGGCGATTGCTCAGGCTTATTCCATCTACCTTACAATCAAAAGTTGAGGCCAGAAAAAAAGCTGCTCCACCTACTCCGCAGCCGGCATCCATTACCCGGCTATTTGGTTCAACGCCTACGAATGCAGCCATTTGGTGGTTGGTGTTGTGCAAAGCTTCCCGAAAATTTGAGGTTTCATCGTCCCAAATGCCATAGTGAATGGCTTTCGATTGCTTCATCTTCCACCAAAAACGGTAGTGCGGCAGCGTTTGGTCGTAATAATCGGCAATATCTTTTGGTGTAAATGTGGGCATCTGGTATAGCAGTTGGCTAATTACTGGCAAATTTACTACAATTAGCTTTAGGCTGGCTTCTTCGTATGTTAGTTGTAATGCTGGGGTTTTCAAATAATAAGAAGTGGCGCTATTTTTTCTTTGGAAGTGATTTCTTTTCCTGTAATGCGAGATAACTATCCGGAGTCACAACGCTTTCTCCTGTTTTTGATTCTATCTCCTTTCTGGCAACTCCCGCTACATGCCCACCTTCTTGAGCCACTTTTTTATTGTCATCAAATGTTTGTGGCTTTTTCTTTTTGGATATTTCTTTGGTAGAGGCTTCGGCGAGCATATTTAAAACCAGCTCGAGATTAGTCATATTGTCTCGTAAGTTTTCCTTTTTGAGCTGCTTGAGTTGTTTGTATTGCTTAGTGGAAATTCCTGCCCAGGCTTTGGTGATTTCATCCGTGAGGATGGCATATTCCAGCCCTTTTTTCACTCCTCGTGTATCCCATTCAACCGTCAGTTCTTTGCGGACTTCAATGCTTTTCAGCCGCTGATTAATCCATTCTTTGGAATAGCCGTTTTTGAGATAGGTTTCCATGGCGCGTTCAAAAGCCAGTTCGGGATCTTCAGTTTCTTCTATGCGCTCGTATCCTACTTTTGCCAGCCAAAGTTTAAAAGGTTCGGCTTTGGGCGAGGGAATGGACTGAATAAGACGTAAAAGTTGCTCTGTATCAGCGACATCTGTTTTGTAGTGCTTTCCATCAGAGGATAGCATTTTCAGTTGTCCGATTTTTTCGGACAACTCACTTCCTTCCTCAAATAATTTTCGCTTAAGGTCATTCCAGTATTTTCGAGGACGCTCGTTTTCTGCTAAAACGGCAACAACATCTACAATAGAAAAGTACCACTTTTCTCTGTCATCGTCCCAATGAACACGAACTTGTTTTTGATCAAATAGCTTGATGGCTGTTTCTTTCGTCATGGTTTATTGTTTTATGATTTTGCACGCAATATAGCACATCGAAGGTAGGAAAAATAATTAGACCTTATAATGATTAAAATCGTATGAGGCAGAATTTAAGATTTTTTGATTGGCAAGGCGTTTTTCTTTTGCATAGCCATAGAAAAAAGAGGGAGAGAATAAACACTAGGAAGAAGACCTCAAAATAGTAAACAAAAAAAGCCAACACCTAAATGTTGGCTTTTAATGCTTTTCTGAGTAGCGGGGGAAGGATTCGAACCTTCGACCTTTGGGTTATGAGCCCAACGAGCTGCCTCTGCTCCACCCCGCAATTTGACCATTTTTGAATCGGAAGAACTTATATCCTTGACCTAAATGGGAGTGCAAAGATATATTTTGTTACTTTGCAAAGCAAACATTTTAAGCAAAATATTTTTAAATGAAACATAAAGCCGGCTATGTCAACATATTAGGTAATCCAAATGTGGGCAAGTCAACATTGATGAACGCGTTGGTAGGTGAAAAGCTGTCCATAATTACTTCAAAAGCGCAAACAACCAGGCACCGTATTCTCGGAATTGTAAACGACGAGAACTACCAAATCGTGTTTTCTGATACGCCCGGCATTATCGATCAGCCCGCTTATAAAATGCACGAAGTAATGAATCAGTTTGTGCAAACAGCCTTTATTGACGCTGACCTGATTCTTTTTGCGATTGATATAACAGAAGAAGTACCGCATGCATCAACCATTGAAAAGCTGCGAAATAGTAAGGTACCGGTTTTTGTGCTGATCAATAAAATTGATTTATCAGATCAGCCTAAATTGGAGGCTTCCGTTTTATGGTGGACGGAGGCGCTGCCAAAAGCAAAAGTATTTCCAATTTCTGCTATTCTCGGACATAACGTGCCTTACCTGATGGAACAAATTTTGACGCATTTACCTGAATCACCTCCTTATTTTCCAAAAGACGAGCTTACCGATAAGTCGATGCGCTTTTTTATCACTGAAATAATCCGGGAGAAGATTTTGCTCAATTACAAACAGGAAATCCCATATTCTGTTGAGGTAGCTGTTGATGCCTACGAAGAAAGTGCTAAACTAATTCGCATTCAGGCTATTATTTTTGCTGCACGTGATTCGCAAAAGGCCATCATCATTGGAAAACAAGGTGCTGCCATCAAAAAAACAGGCACCATGGCACGCGAAGACATCGAAGCCTTTGTGGGCAAGAAAGTATTTCTCGAGCTAACAGTAAAAGTGAATAAAGACTGGCGCAACGATGATGCGATGTTGAAGCGTTTCGGTTACGAATCCTAATTTCTAAAGTAAATAATTGTTTTATGGCGAATATAGTGGCAATTGTAGGAAGGCCCAATGTGGGAAAATCGACCTTGTTTAACAGGTTGGTGCAAGCGCGGCAGGCTATTGTAGAAGAGACCAGTGGAGTTACCCGCGACCGCCATTATGGTGTGAGCGACTGGAACGGGAAAAGCTTTTCGGTGATTGATACCGGTGGTTACGTGATGGGTTCAGATGATATTTTTGAGGAAGAGATCAGGAAGCAAGTGGCACTGGCCATCGACGAGGCTGATGTGATTCTTTTTGTTGTTGATGCTCGCGAAGGTATTCATGTCCTGGATCAGGAGGTAGCCAATATGCTGCGCCAGGTAAAGAAAAAGGTGCTGTTGGTAGCCAATAAAGTAGATAACTCCGAGCGCATTGCTGATACCCATGAGTTTTTTGCATTTGGCTTGGGTGAAGTGTTTCCGGTGTCGGCCATAACAGGCAGTGGGACAGGTGAATTGTTAGATGAAATGGTTCCGCTCTTGCCAAATGAAGGCATAACGCTCGATAATTCATTGCCAAAATATGCCGTTGTGGGGAGGCCAAATGTTGGAAAATCCTCCATCATAAACGCCTTTTTGGGCAACGAACGTAATATTGTAACATCCATTGCCGGTACTACACGCGATAGCATTCACACGGAATACAAAGCCTTTGGCATGCATTTTATTCTGGTTGACACCGCCGGTTTGCGCAAAAAAGGGAAGGTTTACGAAAATATTGAGTTTTATTCGGTGCTTCGTGCCATTCGTACCATAGAGGAGAGCGACGTAATCATTTTGTTGATTGATGCCAAAGATGGCATGGAAGCACAGGATTTGAACATCCTGAAGCTGGCCGAAAAAAATAGAAAAGGTGTTTTGATTGTTGCCAACAAATGGGATTTAGTTGAAAAAGAGACCAATACACACCTGGAATTTGAGCAGGCCATAAAGAAACGTACGGCACCATTTACCGATATTCCGATTATTTTCACCTCGGTGATACAAAAACAACGGATTTTTAAAGTATTGGAAGCCGCCAATGAGGTGTATGAAAATCGTCAGCGTCGCATAACTACTTCGGTGCTAAATGAGGTGTTGCTGCCGATTATTCAGGCTTCGCCACCGCCGGCCAGCACCCGTGGACGATATATTAAAATCAAGTATATCACACAGTTAAAGACGGCATCGCCACAATTTGTTTTCTTCTGTAATTTTCCTAAGGATGTCAAAGAGTCGTACAGACGCTTTTTGGAAAACAAATTGCGCGAGCAGTTTAATTTCAAAGGTGTACCGGTGCAACTTTATTTCAGGCAAAAATGAGCGACAGCATCCGAATCGACAAATGGCTTTGGGCCGCCCGGATTTTCAAGACCCGGAATTTGGCTGCCGAAGCGTGCAAAGGTGGCAAAGTGAAAATGGATCAGCAGTCCGTAAAAGCTTCCCGTGAAATAAAAACCGGCGATATCATCGATGTGCAGGTGAATCAACTGCACAAAAAAGTGGAGGTAAAAAATCCTATCAAAAACCGGGTTTCAGCTAAAATGCTGGATGAGGTGTATATCGACCGCACACCTCAGGAAGAACTGGAACGCTATGAGATGCTGTTGGCTTCCAAAGCAGAATACCGCGGTCGGGGTTTAGGTCGTCCTACAAAAAAAGAACGTCGGTTGATTGATAAATTAAAAAATGATTAGAGAAATGAGAGTGTTTTCCAAAAGTTTATCCTGGGCAGCAATGCTTGCTCTTGTAGTGCTTTTCAGTGCTTGCAGCAGCTCAAAAAATCAACTTAAAAAACCTGAAAAGGATTGGATGGTTGCTTTCTACAATGTTGAAAACCTGTTTGATACCATCAACGATCCCGCCATCAATGACGAGGAATTTTTGCCGGAATCACGGCTGAATTGGAATACTGAAAAGTATCTGCATAAATTGCATCAAAAAGCCAAGGTGATTGCAGCTATGGATAGCCTTGAAATGCCGCATTTTATTGGCCTTGCTGAAATTGAAAACCAGGTAGTCCTTGAAGATTTAGTGCGTGAGCCAGCCATCGCTAAGGCTGCTTATTCCATTGCACATATCGAAGATGACGATGACCGCGGAATAGAAGTGGCAGCACTTTACCGTGCGGATTATTTTCGTTTGTTGCATTTGCAGGCCATGGAAATCACAAAACCTGACAGCCTGAGCGGAAAATTGCGTCATGTGCTGTATGCCAAAGGTTTGATTTATGGGAATGACACCTTACATATTTTTGTAAACCACTGGTCGTCAAGATATGGTGGCCGTGAAGAAACTGATCCAAAACGTCGTGCTTCCGGAGATTTTTTACGCCATAAGGCAGATTCAATTCTGGCTTTTAATGCCAATGCACGTATTGTTATCATGGGCGATTTAAATGACAATCCAACCGATTTAAGCATCACGAATCACCTGAAAGCAGGCAGCCCGAAACAGGGCGTTGAAGCCGCTGAGCTGTATAACCTTTCGCTCGATCTGTTTTTGGCCGGCGAAGGCACTTTATACTACAAAAGCTGGGATTTCTTTGACCAGGTAATTGTGTCGTCCGCTTTATTAAATGGAAAAACCTGGCAGGTGGATACCCTGAAAGTGGTGAAACATCCGTGGATGCTTTTTCAGCAGAAAAATGGAGAATCACGACCCAATCGTACTGCTTCCGGTGGTCGGTATTATGGTGGTTACAGCGATCACTTGCCTGTGGTGTTGTATCTTTCAAGTGGAAAATAAGCTCAATCGAAACACTGTTCGCTGATTATATTTCCTGATTCGTCCCAGGCTTTCCAAAGCCCGGTGCGCCTGCCTTCTTCGTAGGTCCCTTCGATATTTTTAGTGCCATTGGGGTGGTAAACAATACCTTTTCCATCTCTTTTGCCGGCCTTGAAACTGCCGCTGCTCCACAAAGTGCCGTCTTCAAACCAGGAGTTCCATTCGCCTTCGCGACGCTTGTTTTCAAAGCTGCCTTCCATTTTTAGCTGGCCCTCAGGATAGTATTGCTTTTCCTTTACAAGGATTTTTTCACCCGCTTTTTCTTTGTAAAAGCGCACAGTTTTAGGATTGCCGTTATCCCATAAATCTTCAATCTCAGAAATTAAATCGTCGTCCGTTTTTTCAACTTTATTTTGGGTGCAGCTGCTTAAAAAAATGCTGCTTACCAGAAAAACAAAAAAGATCTTAACGATTGAATTGCAGGCGCATACCTTTGATGTCTTCCTTGAATATTCCGTTTTCATAAGCCAATTCGCCATTGATAAAAGTATGTGTTATTCGGTGAGAAAAAGTTGTTCCTTCCAGTGGAGACCAACCACATTTGTACAAAATATTGTCTTTCGTTACCGTTTCCGGTTCGTTTTCTGCTATTAAAACCAAATCAGCAAAATAACCTTCACGGATAAAACCCCGTCGATGAATTCGGAAGAGAATGGCTGGGTTATGGCACATCTTCTCTACCATTGTTTCCAGAGGTATCATGCCTTTCTTACTCATTTCGAGCATGCCCAAAAGCAAATGCTGTACCATTGGCCCACCCGAAGGTGCTTCAAAGTAAGGACGTGATTTTTCTTCCAGCGTATGCGGTGCGTGGTCAGTGGCTACAACGTCCAATCGCCCGTCTAACAATGCTTCCCAAAGTTTAAGCCGGTCGTTTTCAGTTTTTACTGCCGGATTCCATTTGATCAGATTGCCTTTTTGTTTGTAATCATTTTCATTAAACCAGAGGTGATGCAGACAAACTTCAGCAGTGATTTTTTTCTCTGCCAGTGGAATTTTATTGCTGAAAAGTGCTGTTTCCATCGCTGTCGAAAGATGCAAAACATGCAGGTGTGTGCCGTATTTTTTGGCCAGCTCAACGGCTTGTGAAGAAGATTTGTAGCAGGCTTCCGCATTTCTGATAAGCGGATGAAGGCTTGCTGTGGCGGTTTCCTTAAATTTCTGCTGATAAAACTGGTTGTTTTCGCGTATCATGGGTTCGTGTTCGCAATGTACGGCAACAATAGTGGGTGCTTCTGCAAAGATTCCCTGCAAAGTTTGTTGGTCGTCCACCAGCATATTTCCGGTGCTCGAACCCATAAAAACCTTGATGCCGCATACGTTTTTGGGATCTGTCTTAGCAACTTCTTTCAGGTTGTCGTTAGACGCACCCATATAAAACGAGTAGTTTGTCATAGATTGTGCTGCGGCAAGCTCGTATTTATCTTGTAAAAGACTTTGAGTAAGTGTGTTAGGAATTGTATTTGGCATTTCCATAAAGCTGGTTATGCCACCGGCTGCTGCGGCACGGCTTTCGGTTTTGATATCGGCTTTGTAGGTTAAACCCGGTTCGCGAAAATGTACCTGATCGTCAATGAGGCCCGGGATTAGAAGCTTTCCGGTGGCATCAATAGTTTTAAGATCCTTTTGTAAAACAGCAATCTTGCCTTTTCCGGATGCCGAAATTTTTTTTATCACACCTTGATCTATAAGTACGTCTGCTGTAAAGCGTTTTCCTTCGTTTATAAGGTTAGCGTTTTCAATCAGGATGGCACCCATGGTTTAAGATTTTGCTTCAGGTGTGGGCTTGATTTGTCCGGTTATGCCTCTCATCCTTAGGTTGATAACACCCAAAACAGCTTCCCTGAAAATACGTTTGTTCATTTTTGAAGTGCCTTCTGTCCGATCGGTAAAAATAATCGGGACTTCTTTCACGGTAAAACCAAGTTTCCAAGCAGTATATTTCATCTCGATCTGGAAAGCGTAGCCCACAAATTTGATGCGGTTCATATCGATTTTTTCAAGCACTTTGCGTCTGTAGCATACAAAACCTGCCGTGGTGTCTCTTACTTTTAGCCGTGTGATAAAACGCACGTAAGCGGAGGCATAATACGACATCAGCACGCGTCCCATGGGCCAGTTTACGACGTTTACACCGGTTATATAGCGGGAGCCAACAGCAACGTCAGCACCTTCGTGAGCACAGGCGTGATAAAGGCGTTCGAGGTCGGCGGGGCTATGTGAAAAATCAGCGTCCATCTCAAAAATGTATTCATATTTTCGTGCCAAACCCCAACGAAATCCGTGGATATAGGCTGTGCCTAATCCTAACTTGCCCTTGCGTTCTTCAATATAAAGCCGTTCAGGAAATTCCGGCATCAGTTTTTTCACAATGGCAGCAGTGCCATCAGGGCTATTGTCTTCAACTACAAGCACATCAAAGGCTTTTTCCAATTCGAAAACAGTGCGTAAAATTTTTTCGATGTTTTCCTTTTCGTTGTATGTGGGTATAATGACCAAGCTGTCTGACATCAATTAGGACTTTTAAGGTTTATAAAGCTACAAATTTAGCCACAAACTTAAGATTTCCAATCATTAAAAAGTGAATTTCGCGAAAATTGTAAAAGCCTGATTAAAAAAATAGCGTCCATTTTGCAATGAACGCTATTTTAAGCTTTGATAATCAAGTGGATAATTTATTCGATGATAAGTTTTCCTACTTCACTGCTATCCGAAGTTGGCAACACAATTTGGTAGCAACCAACTCGCAAATCTTCAGTAAATCAATAATGCTTGTAGGCTTCAAAGGCTATTGGTTTCCGTAAAAAGTGATTCTCTGTACCTTTGATAGGTTTGAACAAGATAGCCAGCCGAAGCCAGCTATCTTTATTTTTACCTCAGAATTTTAGTTTATTATGCTTACCAGCCGTTAAAAATAATCACTTGGCCAAATTTGGCTAATAAACAATTAGTCGATTGGTAGCAATCTTGTGCTGATCTTTGAGTACAATTAGGTAAATGCCTGACTGTATTCCAATTCCATCCAGATTGAGGTATATGTCTTTCTCATCACCAGCAAGCTTTGTGGTGTAAACCGCTTTTCCTTGCATATCGGTGATAGTCAATGTTGCCTGACTACTTATTGTTGATGAAAGCGGAATGTGAATGACAGCTGTTGCCGGATTGGGGTTTACTTTTAAGCTGTTCACCGATGATAGCTCGCCTATCCCGGTGTTATCTACAACGGTAAAATAGACTTTGGCAGTGCTGTATAGCGTAGCATCAGCCTGATAAGCAATTTTATAGACAATTGAATCTTCGCCAAAAAAGCCAAGTTCGGGCTGATAGATAACAACATTGGGATTAGAAAAAGGAACATAAGCATTGCCATGAGTGGCAGCAGTTTCGATGCTCAGGCTCACAGGTGCCTGAAACTCATCATTATTCAAAACGGCAACCGTAAAAAGCTCGTCAATCACGCCGGTGGCATTGTCAGCAACAGCGACCGGGGGTGTGTCCAGATCAATCAAAACACCCTGATTGTCAACAAAACGCTTTACAAATTCCTGGTAATAAATATTGGCGATGGTAGCATCGTGGATGATCAATGTGTTTTCGTCATTTTCGTTATCGGCAGCAGCACTCCAGTTATGAGAGCCGGTCCATAATATGGGATCGGAAGCCGGAGCGCCCTGGTCAACAATCATATATTTGTGGTGAAGGGTTCCACTTGAAACATTATCGAAAGTAAAGTGCACTGTAAGGGCTTCTGTGAGTATTGTATTCACGGTGGAATTGTTTCCACCTTCGTTGTTGGTGATCACATTAGTAGCAATGCCGGCTCCGGCACGCTCAGCGATGGCATCTGCCATTTCTATTCTGGTAATCAACATGGTAGAGATGCTCAAGTCATGGTCAGCTGTGTTAATGGTTTCAATAATTTTGTTATTTACGCCATCTGTTGGGCTGAAATATGACTCAACATATTTGCCATTGATGCGGAAGGCATGTGGAGTATTGTTTTTCTTTTTGGAGCCAAACTTGGCATTGGCTTCATTCGGGTTGTCTCCATGTGAACCCCACATCTCTTCAAATTCAATTTGATAAGTGCGGGCCAGGCTCTGATCCTGAACGATGATGACGTTGTTGGCGTCGAGGTTTACCTGACCTTCGGTGAGGTTTGTCGAGCCGGTCCAAACAATTGGGTCGTTTGCATCAACAGATTCGGCATCGAAAACGATGAATTTGTTGTGCATGATGCCCTGTCGTTGTAAATTATCGGGTCCAATCAGCACATGAACAGCTGAGCCGGCCAGTTCATTAATACCCAGGTTTGCTGTGGTGCCACAACCAATCACCCGCACGCGAACACCTCTGTTGGCAGCTGCTTTCAGGGCGTTGCTCACATTGCTAATGCCATTGTTATTGAAATTATACATCGTGAAATCAATGGTATGTTTTGCGCGGTTAATGTAATTGATAAGCGTGTCGTCAATTAGTTTATTCAGGTATATGGCATCAACGCCAGTTGAATAATCGTGGTTGACTAAACTGTTAAAATACACTTTGATGTCGCCAGTTGAATTGGAGATGGTAGCAAAAGGTATTTCTGATGAGAAAGCTGTATCGCTACCACTGACAGAGAAGGCTTTCACCCAAAATATTTCTCCGGGATTGAGGTCTGTCAGTTCAATTTCATGGCTGGTTGAGTTGCCGGCAGCGGAAATATGATTGTCAAATACACCTGTTTCAGTTTCACCATAAAACATTTCTGTGGTTCCGGCAATATTGGTTTCCCAGCTGAAATTGAGGGTGGTTTTTGTAAACTCAGGATTATCTAACGAACCTGTGAGATAAATCGAACCTGGGATAAAAATATCGTTCAGGTCGCGCGGCAACAATTGGTAGCCGCCATTCGGATCGTTGTAATCGAACTGTGAACAGATAGCGGTTAGATGCACGGGGCCACTGGGGATAGTGGTGCCCACGAAATCTTGTCCGTTTTTGATGTAGATATATCCAATTTCATCATTGGATGAGAAGGTATATTTTTTGTTTCCGGCGAAGGTTTGACCGGCATCATAAAACAGCACGTTATTGATTTGTATTAGCATGCCTTCATAAGCTTCATTAATCTGATTTGGGGTGAGTAACGCTGGCTCCGGCAAAGGATTACCGGTTGAGCGCACAATAACGCTGGTGACCGGATCAAGCTCCAGCAATTGATTGTAATTTTTCAACGTACCTGTTACGGTGATTGAGTCGCCACGGTTGACAACGTCTGTGAGTGGGCCATAGGCTGCGATGCCTGCTGTGCCGTCTTCAAGATAGCGGATGATGCCCATTTCGGTGCCGTTGGTGGCAATACCTTTTACGGTAACAACAGAGCCAATGGGCATTTGACGTGCTTCGAGAATCGAGTTTTGTGCATTCGTGAAGGAAAATGTTCCAAACAAAAGGAATGCGGCAATCAGAAAATGTTTCATCGTATTTTAGTTAAGTGTGATTTTTAGAGAAATGGTGGCGGTGCGACCCATGCCAAAAAACACGCCGGCTGAGCTGGCATCAAAAGTACTTGAATGAACTAAATAGGGATCGTTATTTTGCGCGTCGGTAATAAACTTGCCGTCAAGCAGGTTGATAATACTGCCACGCAGCTCGAAACCTGTTTTTTTCATGTGCCAGCTGTAACCGGCATGCACGTCAAGCATAAAATAATCCGGGATTTTCCAGGATTGTATTGGGTTTCCGTTGTCGTCAAAAGCCCAGTCATTTTGGTCAGGATCATAATCGAGGGGGTTAAACTCGGCGTAATGTTTCCCGAAATAAGTAAAAACGCCACTGGCATAAAGGCCTGGAATAATTTCCCAGCGGATGCGTTCCTGATTTTGAATTTGAGCGGCATCACCTACATAAAGCCCTTTGGCATCGAAAGGCCGTGTACCAACCTGTTGACCGTTGTCGTCATAAACGCGTGCCGTATCTGCCGAAGTCCATTTCCAGTCGCCAATAGAAAGTAAGCTTTCAAAGAGTAAGTTTTTAGATATCCTATAGGCAAACTCAAACTCGATTCCTTTGTGCAATGCATTCATATTATTGATGTTAACCGAATAACGAGTGCCATCAATATCCATCGATAACGCTCTGTCGGCAGGTTTGTTTTTCCAACTGGTGATATAGGTATTTACGTTGAGCGTAAACTTAGGTTTTACCCAGCTATAGCCAAGTTCGAAAGCTTGTACCTTTTCATTTTCAATTGATTTGAAAAGCGTGTTACGTCTGTCGTATACGTTATTAAAACGTTGTGCTTTAGAAATATATCCCAAGTTACCAAAAATGTTCATGGTTTCGTTGAGGTTATAGTTCACGCCGCCCTTTACGGTCCAGCCCGGAATATATTTCCAATCTGTTTCATTGGTACGCAGGCCTTCCGCCGTGTGGTCATAAGTAACGCCTTGATAAGTAACCGTTTGGTTAAAGGCAATGGAGAGTGTTGTATCACCAACATCCAGTAGTCGGGGCAGGAAATAGTCTATTCTTTTGTAACCTGTCATAGAAGTGGTTAGATTTAAAAAGGCTGATAGCGCACCCTTTTCTAGTTTTACCTGCCCAAAAAGTCCGCCCCAATTCACTTTCGCATCGTCATGGTAACCAATAATATCATCTACGTATTTTCGTGTTTCGCGGTTATCTTCATTTTCATTTCCACTATCAAGAAAGTAGTTGCCTCCGAACAGGTCTGATATTTTACGAAAGTGTGTGCCTTTATAAGTTCGTAAATCGATTCCTCCTGAGAAGCTTAGCATATCGCTATGTTGGTAATCAACAGTGGATAGAAGTCCCATCCAGAAGTGATTATTCATAGCGGCACGGTATATTTGGGAGGACTTATTGGTGGGGTTCACAATAGGATTAAACAGGTTCATATTAGAATTATAAAAAATTTGTAGGTTTTGTTGCCCTGTTTCTTGATCGTATTTAGGTGTTGTAGAAAATGAATTTCCACCCCCATCGCCAAGTGAGAGATAAAGGATGTTCGAGATATAAACTTTTTTGTTTACTGTCCAGAAATCACGGAGGCTGAACATGGGTTTGTGATAAAAATTATTGGCTGTGCTAAAGGGTTTTGCCCCTGGGTATATAGTGTCGGTAGGTGTTGTATAGGCTTTGCTGAGATATCCCCAATTTGGATTATAGCGCAAGCCCATATTTACTGGTTCACCGTTTTTTATAAGCTTATTAATGTTTTCAGAACTAACGCCATTATCTCTCGCAAAGGTAGTATCAAAAGTAGCGATATATTTTTTATGGCTACGCTGGCCGTGCTCTTGAGGCGCACCCATGGCTGAAAAACTGATGATGTGATTGCCGATTTCTTTATCTACACGCAAAAAATAAAAATAGCCTTTTGTATAAGTCTGGTCAACCCAGCCATCACCTCTTTTATAGGAGCCGGCAAAGGTTACTCCCCAGCCATTTTTCATCCTTCCTGAGGTGAGACCAAGTGAGGTACGCATAAATCCGTCGTTGCCAAATTCCTGTTTCAGGCTGATACCTTTTTTGGCGTCAATGCCTTTGGTGGCAATATTAATTGTGCCTCCCACTGATGGTATGGCCAGTTTTGAAGCGCCAAGCCCGCGCTGAACCTGTGTGTAGCGCATTACGGCATCGAGGCCAAACCAGTTGGACCAGTATACCCAGCCGTTTTCCATATCATTCACCGGAATACCATCGAGCATCACAGCCACGTTGCGCTGGTTAAAACCACGAATATTGATACGTGCATCACCATCTCCACCACCAGATTTAGTGGCATAAACACCAGGTGTGGAGTTGAGGATAAGCGGAATATCCTGCGATGCCAGCTGCTCTTCCATCTTTATGGGATTGATGTTACTGAAAGCTACAGGTGTGTCGCGTGTTTTGGCCACATCACCTACTACCTGAACTTCAGTGAGCGTAATCGTTTTTAATGTGAAATTGAGCTGAATGGTGCTGCTGCCTACTTTTATGTCTTTAGTTTGTTTCTCGAATCCTACATAGCTGATCTCCAGTGTGTAATTGCCTGGTTTGAGGGATAAATTATATGTGCCGTCAAGGTCAGTAACGGTGCCCAAGCCTGGGCCGTAGGTGATATTTACACCGGGCAAAGGCTCGCCCCAATCACCGTCATAAACAAATCCTTTAACTGTTGTGTTTTGTGCGAAAACTCCAAAAGCTACTGCAATAAACAGCAGCAGCAAGCTAGTTTTTTTAATCATGGTTATTGCATTTCTAGGGAGGCATTAAAGATAAAAACACTCTCCACCTTCAGGCTTTATAGATATAACCCAATGATAGAGAGTGTGAATATAATTTTTGCTTTAGTTAAAAAGTAATTTTTGTGTGCCGATACGATTCGACTGATAGCTGATTTTTATCAGATACATGCCTTTTAGTTCGCGGTCAGATTTAAAAGTGTATGTATTAGAACGCTTGTCAAACTGCTGTTCTTCTACTACTCTTCCGCTCAGGTCGAGCAGCTCGATACGGGTGATGGCTTCTTCTGTGTCAATCGAAAAGACGCTGCCAGTAGCAGGATTAGGATAAATAATGGCTTTGTTCTCCTGTGATTCGCTTATATTGAGCGTATTACATTCGCAGTTGTGAAAGCCCAATGAATCGAAGGTGTTTTTTGGTATCGAGTCATATTCCATATGAACTTTAAACGCGGGATCCGGATTTGATGTAACGCCTTTTCTTACGTTGGGCTTTCTGATAAGGGTATGATCCATTGTCCACGCCAACCAAAATAAAGGGCCTACATTATAATCCTGAATGGTGTATGAAGTAGGCACACCTCCACTGTTGTAGGTAATTGTGGTATCATTCAGGTTTCCCCAGCCTTTGTCTGCACTTGTCATTGAACCGCCAATTTGTGCGAAAATATCTATAATACCTCCCGATAGGGTTTCTAGTGTCATCGCATCATTTCCATTGAAATACATGGTGCTGTTCACATTGTAAACAGGCGATAAAAATAGATTAGCTTTGGCTTGCAATGCCAGATCAACAGGTGCTTCCTGGCCTGTTCCGTTGGGGTCTCTTTTGTCGAGAACAATCACGAAAGTCGATTTTGGCTCAATAGTTCCACTCAGCGTAACGGCGTCAGGAGAAGTGCCCCCATTACTGTAACGAACCAATTGAAATCCTGCTAAGTCAATTGCTTGATCGGTGGGATTGTAAAGCTCAATGGCTTTGTTGTTTCCCGAACCTTCTACGTATTCGGAAATAAAAATGTTTGAGCAGTCTTGCGCCTGAAGGCTTACTGCAATAAACATAAAAGCAAAATAGAGTAAATTTTTCTTCATATCAATAAGTGTTTAAATGGTTAATACTAACTATTTGTGTGGCAAAATTAACAACTCTTTGCGACAATTAGCCGTAAAAATACAATAAGCTTGTCAATTATGCCAGATATTTTAATGGGATTGTTTTGAAGAGCAATTTTTTTGATTAAAAAAATGCCGACTTGTCTTTGCAGAGAAAGACATAGCCGGCAAGCTGTAAAACTATAGTGCGATGTAGTTTCCTGTTTACCTATTAGGGAACAGGGGTAGTAGGTTTACTTTACGTGACCAATTTGTATTTAATAACCAATAATCCTCAAAAATTCCTCCCTAACTTTTGGGTCATTTTTAAATGCACCCCCATATTCTGAAGTAATCGTGCTGCTGGAATCGTCTTGTATTCCGCGTGAGGCGACACATAGGTGTTTGGCATCAATAACGATAGCCACGTCATCTGTTTTGAGAACTTTTTTTAGCTCTTCTGCAATTTGAACGGTCAGGCGTTCCTGCACTTGCGGACGGCGGGCAAAATAATCAACAATTCGGTTGATTTTTGATAAGCCGATTACTGTTCCGTTGGAGATATAAGCAACATGTGCTCTACCGAAAATGGGTAAAAAGTGATGCTCGCAAGTCGTTTTCAGTGTGATATCTTTTTCAACCAACATTTGCCCGTACCGAAATTTGTTGTCGAAAACTGACATTTTGGGCTTATTCATCGGATTTAATCCGTGAAAAATTTCTTTTACAAACATTTTTGCCACCCGATGCGGTGTGCCGCGCAGGCTGTCGTCTGTCAGATCTAAACCAAGCGTTTGCATGATCTGTTCAAAATGAGCTTCGATATTAGCTATTTTATTTTCGTCTGAAAGCAGGAAAGCATCCGGACGCATCGGTGTTTCTATGCTGGTAAAGCTGTGGTCGTCGCCCATTTGTTCGGCTTCAATTGCGCTTATCTGATGGTGCGGGTGTCCATTACCATTTCCGCTTATTACGTGCTTTCCGTTTCCGTTTGCTGTTTTAAAGCTTCTTAAAGCTATTAAGTTGCCGTCTATTTTCATGATTTTTACGTTTTGCTGCATCTTAAACAACATAAACATTCAGATTGTTTAATATCCAATGAAAAAACTTAAACAAAAATAAGGATGATTTAATTAATCGATTATTAATCAACAACTTAAAAGTTTTCTTGTTCCTGTATTTTACGCATTAATTCAAGCGCGGAAAGCACATTGGGAATAGATTTAAACTGTAAAATAAGCTTATTTCCGGTTTCTTTCATGCGGCAGCTTGTGGGGTTTGCTTGCACAAACTTGAGCATAGAAGAAAATATTTTGGATTGAAAATAGGCTGATTCCTGGTCTGAAACAAAATAGGCGGTGAGCATTTTGTTGCGCAGCACTAATTTTTCAAAGCCCAAATCGCGTGCCAGCCACCTCAGGCGAACTGTGTTGAACAGCGCGTTTGCCTGTTTCGGAATCGGGCCAAAGCGGTCAATAAGCGCTTCTGCGAAAGCTTCCAGTTTTTCCTCATCAGGAATATTATCCAGCTCCGAATACAGCTTGATGCGTTCAGGTGAGGCGGCGATATAATCTGCCGGCAGTAGTATTTCGAGGTCAGATTCAAAAACACACTCCCTCACAAACTTTCGCGGTTTATCGCTGGTAAAAATATCCTTAAACTCTGTTTCTTTGAGTTCCATGATGGCTTCGTCAAGGATTTTATGGAAGGTTTCAAAGCCAATATCGTTGATAAAACCACTTTGCTCACCGCCCAAAAGGTTTCCGGCTCCCCGGATGTCGAGGTCGCGCAGGGAAATATTAAATCCGCTTCCCAAATCGGAAAATTCTTCGATAGCCCGCAAACGTTTTTGAGATTCGCTACTCAAAGCTGCCATGGGCGGGGCAAGCAGGTAGCAGAAAGCTTTCTTGTTGGAACGGCCAACACGCCCGCGCAACTGATGCAAATCGCTGAGGCCATAATGATGTGCCTCGTTAATGATAATGGTGTTGGCGTTTGAGATATCCAAGCCCGATTCAATAATCGTGGTGGCCAGCAACACATCAAAATCGCCATTAATAAAGCCAAGCATGGTTTTTTCCAGTTTGTGGCCGTCCATCTGGCCATGAGCTACACCGATGCGTACGCCTGGCACGAAACGCGAAATCATATCATACACATCCATAATGTTTTGCACCCTGTTGTGTACAAAAAACACCTGGCCATTGCGCGATAACTCATATTGAATAGCATCGCGGATCAACTCTTCATTAAACGACCTTAATTCTGTTTGTACCGGATAGCGGTTTGGTGGTGCTGTGTTGATGATGCTTAAGTCGCGGGCGCCCATCATCGAAAACTGCAAAGTACGTGGAATGGGTGTGGCAGTGAGCGTTAGCGTATCCACATTGGCTTTTATCTGCTTGAGTTTTTCCTTGGCCGAAACACCAAATTTCTGTTCTTCATCAATCACCAAAAGGCCAAGGTCTTTAAACTTAACGTCCTTGCTAATAAGGCGATGGGTGCCAATAAGGATGTCGATGCGACCGGCTTCGAGCTTTTCAAGGGTTTCTTTTTGCTGTTTTGGAGATTTGAAACGGTTGATATAGTCGATGTCTACCGGGAAACCTTTGAGACGTTCCGAGAAAGTTTTGTAATGCTGCAAAGCGAGAATAGTCGTTGGTACCAAAATAGCCACCTGCTTTGAGTCGGTTGCCGCCTTGAAAGCCGCTCTGATAGCGATTTCCGTTTTGCCAAAACCCACATCGCCGCACACCAGCCTGTCCATAGGCGAGCTGGATTCCATATCGGCTTTCACGTCGTTGGTGGCTTTGAGCTGGTCGGGCGTGTCTTCGTATATAAACGAGGCTTCGAGCTCGTTTTGCAGGTATGTGTCGGGCATAAACTGGAAACCTTCGCTGGCTTTTCGCTCGGCGTATAGCTTAATCAGTTCGCGCGCAATATCTTTAACCCGTCCTTTTGCCTTGCTTTTGAGTTTGTTCCAGGCGTTTGATCCCAGCTTGCTCAACGTTGGTTCTGCGCCGTCTTTGCCACTGTATTTGGCAATGCGATGCAACGAATGGATGCTCACATAAAGCAGGTCGCTGTTTTTGTAAATTAATCTGATGGCTTCCTGTCGCTTGCCGTTATTGTCGATCATCTCGAGTCCGTCGAAGCGGCCAATGCCATGGTCGATATGCGTAACGTAATCTCCTGGTTTTAGTTCGTTAATTTCCTGAATGGTAAGGGCTTCCTTGCTGGCGAAACTTTCGCGCAGGCGAAAACGGTGGTAGCGTTCAAAAATTTGATGGTCGGTAAAGCAACAGATTTTTTGGTCGTGATCGATATAGCCGGCCTGCAAGTTATGATAAACCGGCGTAAAATGTACCTGCGATTCTTCCGCTTGGTCGTGTTGAATATCTTCCAGAATTAGGTGAATGCGCTCAAGCTGTTTGCTGCTTTCCGAGAAAATATAGGTTTGATAGCCAGCTGTTTGTTTTTCGCGCAGATGGGTAATGAAAAGCTCGAAATTTTTGTTGAAAGTAGGTTGCGGACTGGTATGAAAAATGATTGTTTCGCGGGCATTAAAAATGCTGGTTTTGCCCCATTCCAGGGTGTGTTGCTTTTGCAGGTGATCCAAAATCTGATCGGCGGTATTGAACAGTTTTTCGGGTGAAGAGATGTTGCGCTCGGCGGCAAGTTCGCCAAAAGCGAGGGTGGCCTTTTCAAAGGCGTGGTCTATTCGCTCGGCCAGGTCTTTGCTTTCGTCTATCCACACGAAAAGATTTTCGGGCAGGTGTTCAAACAAGGATTCGCGCTCCTCTTCGAGCATGCGTTCCTGCATATTGGGCAGCAGCACGATGTGTTTCATGATTTGCAGCGAGCGTTGCGATACAGGATCAAAGCTGCGGATAGAGTCCACTTCGTCGCCAAAAAACTCGATGCGGTAGGGATGTTCGTTAGAGAAGGAAAAAACATCTACGATGCCGCCGCGAATGGCAAACTGGCCGGGCTCTATCACAAAATCAACCCGTTCAAAATTGTAGGTAGCCAGCAAATCTGTTAAAAAATCCAGCGAAACCTGCTCACCCTGCCTCATTTTGAAGCTATTTTTGGTAAGCATCTTTTTGGTGAAAACTTTTTCGCAGATGGCTTCGGGATAGCTTACGACAATGGTTTTACGCTGGTTTACTGAAACCCTGCTGAGTACTTCGGTGCGCGAAAGAATGTAGTTGTTATCGGCTTTTTCCGGCTCGTAAGGCCGTCTATAGGAAGTAGGATAAAACAGCACCTGCTTTTTGTGCAGCTCTTTTTCGCGGTCGTGAAGCAGGTTTTCAAGATCGTTGTAAAAGTAGGCAGCAGCTTCTTTGTCGGCACAGATTGCTAGGTGAAAACCGCTGCTCACAGAGGCAGTTGCTTGCATCAAAACGGATTTGGAAGAACCGGTTAACCCGCTTAATAACAAATGCTTGTGTTGATTTAACAGGGCGGCTATATTTGCCGTCTGCTGTTCGTTTACCCATGAAATAGCCTGAGGTGAAGTCAAAATTTAATTTTTGCAAAAATACAGAGGTTCTGCAAATATCAGGTGATTTGTGCTTATTGATTTGAATTTGATGAAATCAGTAAGCTTTTGGACCAGGGAAAAGGAAAGCTTTCGGCGCTATTACACAGAGTTTCACAAAGAAAGCACCGTTCCGTACGTATTGGACAAAAGTAAAGTCGTTTGAAAAAGGATGATATGGAAATAATAAATTATAATTTTTTATGCTATTCTTAACGATCAGATTATATACCTACCGAAATATCAGTAATTTAGATCAAAAATACAATAAGGGGTCTTATAGGTCAACTTTTAAAGGCTGTTTTTTACGAAAAATAAATTCCTTTATCTAACACTTGAATATTTGTGCCAACAATTCATATTAGAAATGTATTTTTGCACATCAAAATAATTTAGAATGATTCTTTATAACAAAACTGACAAACGTCTGCTCAAGGAAAAGCTGGAAGCAGAGGATTTTAGGCGGATCACGCTGTCGTTTTATAATTTTGTTGAGATAGAAAACCCACAGGCCTATCGCGATGAGCTGTATTTAAGGCTCAATGAAATGCATGTTTTAGGGCGCATTTACGTGGCTTCGGAAGGCGTCAATGCGCAAATTAGTGTGCCGGATTTTGAATACGAGCGTTTTGTGCAGTTTATTCAAGCGCATGCTTTTACCAAAAATGTACTCCTTAACCGCGCCATTGAAGACAATGGTAAATCGTTTTACAAGCTGAAAATTTTGGTGAAATACAAGGTGTTGTCCGATGGTCTCGACAACAACAGCTTCGATGTTTATAATGTGGCGCAACACCTGGATGCTGAGTCTTACAACAAAAAGTTATCTGAGCCGGGCACGGTGGTTATTGACTTGCGCAATCATTACGAGCATGAAGTGGGCCATTTCGAAGGAGCCATCTTACCGGATGTAGATACCTATAAGGAGTCGGTTCCGGTGATTGTGGACATGCTCAAAGAGAAGCAGCCTGAAAATATTATGCTGTATTGCACCGGCGGGATACGCTGCGAAAAATTCTCTGCTTATTTGCGCCATCAAGGTTTTGAGAATGTTTTTCAACTTCAAGGCGGCGTGATAAATTATGCGCACCAAATCAAAAGTCTGAAACTGGAGAGCAAGTTTACGGGTAAGAATTTTGTTTTTGACGACCGCATGGGCGAACGTGTTACAGATGAGGTGATTGCGAAATGCCATCAATGTGGTGAGGCGGCCGATACGCACGTAAATTGTGCCAATGATGCCTGTCATTTGCTTTTTATCCAGTGTGAGGCCTGCGCCCAAAAGTTTGATAAATGTTGTTGCTTGGAATGTCAACAGGTTATTCAACTTCCTGCCGAGGAGCAAAAAAAACTACGAAAAGGAACAATTCATGCCAACGCGCATCACAAAGGAAGGCTGGGAGCCTTTTTGGTCAAAACCCCAAGAGATGCTGTGTAGCTTGAAATCATTGATTTTTTGGATCACCTCAAACTTATTTTGCCTGAACTGAAAAACGTGCCTGCAGCGGAATTATAAATTAAAAAATTGCCGTACATTTGTTGGTTCAAATCTGGAAAGCATTTTTCCTAAATTGGATAATTTTATGAGCATTATTAGGGTACACGATAAGGAGTTTGATCTATATATTCCTCAGGATCAAATAGAGCGGGCGATAAAGAAAGTGGCTGATAATCTAAACCGGGATATGGCGGGCAAAAACCCTTTATTTTTGGTGATATTAAATGGCGCTTTTATGTTTGCTGCTGAATTATTCAAAAGCCTGGAGATAGAATGTGAAGTTACGTTTGTTAAGCTTTCATCTTATGCCGGAACACAGTCCACCAATGTGGTACGCGAATTAA